>Ga0209367_1002334_pt1 | contig 24945 bp, 13 predicted proteins | sample WorMetLIZISLAND2_FD_187412 | JGI IMG/M metagenome (GOLD analysis project Ga0209367, IMG submission 187412) | Marine gutless worms symbiont microbial communities from Max Planck institute for Marine Microbiology, Germany - Olavius geniculatus... ... | reverse complement strand
CAGCTCGTACTGGCTGAAAGCGTAGCTAGAAAACTAGGTACATTTGGCTTAGGCTGCGTCTGTGACGTAATATTGCTGTAGCTAGAATAGCTAGAATATTTCTGTCTGGCCACAAAAGCGTTAGCAGCAGCGCAGGTCCTTTAGCTAGTCAGTTGAGTAGAGTCGAGCTCTAGACATCGTTCTGTACGGAGCTCTGCTAGCCGTCGCAATGTAGCGCTTGTGGTAGCGGCGTCACTGCTATCCTGACGTCGTAGCTGTGTGTTTCTAACCTGTAGAACTTTCGCTATTAAATGCTAATAATCTAGACATCATCCTGAGTCGTCTCTGTGTTCCGTAGAACCTTCAGCTAAACAATATGAAGCAGTCTAATCGTTGGAGCGACATAACCAGCTTGTCTACATGCTGATGGAGCTAATTTCCTCGAACCCAGAACTTTCAGTAAAAAGACCACCAACGGCCTCTCTTGCATTTGGTGAAAGAACGCTTCTTTCTTGCAATTATGGTAGACAGAAATAAAGCGGAACGAGGTTATGAGTGTGTGCAAACGTAGACGATGAGCGGTATAATATATAATGGCTGACTTAGAAGGCGGCCCAGTATGAGATACAATGCCGACCCAGAAGCGGCGGCCAAGTCGTGTTAACACGAAGCTGACCCATAATAGGGCAATGGGGGTGTATATGTGTAATTTTTAAGCTCTCACAATAAAATATATCGTATGAGTTAATTCGTCGTTCTAGTTTGTTCGTCATGGTCTGATCTGGTCGAATAGTAAATAAGTTTGTATGGCAAGGAAAAATTTTGTTGTAATTGACGTATAGCGGGTGCCTTGAAAGCAGATAATCATTTAACCAATTTTTTGAAAACCAGCTGACGTTTAGTTTCAAGCAGGTAAAGCTTTATAGACAGTCCCTAGTCTGGGATAGCAAGTAAGCTAAAATTGAAAAATTACATTGTGTAGCCTAAGGGCTTGAAATTTATTTTTATTGGCGTCAGTTGAAGAAATTTGTGGCGCGAAGGCGCCGGCACAGAAATATGTGCCAGTAAGGCCTAGTTATATAAAAGGCCAGGGCTAGAGGCCCAAAAGATGTGAATACCGTGCGAAAACGGTCGATAACAATGTTTATCCTGAGTGATACGACGCTCCTAAAATACGCGCTACAAAGCAAATGATTGCATTATTGCTTCAATTTTTATAGCATTATAGAAATTTTTATGGCTTCCCAAAAAATAACACGGCAGTTGTAGAACGATACATATAGTAAAAGCCACTAATGGGATGCTTGCATCATACGCTGGTGCATGAATAACGTTATAGTTACATAAGTTAAGTCTCGGTTACACTGTTATCACAGTAAGCTGCGTAAAACTATGAACGTAAAAATAGACGATCGATAAATACTTTTAAGCTCATGTTTTATCTCAAACTTTTATTTTGGCGCACTTAAAAAAAATTAAAACACAGGCTTATAATACGTGTACTACACATTGCTAATATGCATGAAAACGTGTAAAGTAGTCTTGAATTAATTTTTGTCGTACAATGTGTTATGCATTCAGTTCGCGTAAGCTCCTGTCCTTGATCACGATCAAATCACCGAACACCGTAGAGAGACACCCGATATCCTGCCACTTACATCAGAGCACTCATGCACCGATCTGCGCTCAATCACTGAATCTGTACCGAAACGACTGGCACTGACAACGGGCACATTCGCACTACAAAACGCGACCGCCGATTATCACGACCGTACGTCTATCGAGACGGCCAGTTGAACTGCGGTATGTTGCCTTCCGGGCGCAGACCCAACCCGGGGTATGATAACCGTGGTGTCAAACCGGAGGACGTTGTCGCGGCGCGGCTTCGTCTTGGTTTCGCCGGGCAGCGAGCGATTGTGGCGGCGCACAGTCAACATTCACAGCAGCTGGAGCGCGCTATACCAGACGCTAAACCGTCCCGCGAATTATAGATCACCACCACGCTAGCGTTGCGACGGTTTATGCGGGAGCCATCGCGACGTTGGCCCGCCGTCGACGCGTGGTTGCCGTGCCCGTGCTGTGATGACGGTAGGCGTTGGCTTATTTCTGCGTCGCGCCCGCCGGCCGGGCGCAGGGCAATGAGCGAACATGGCGACACGCAACCGTTTACAATATTAACATTTGCAGCGCTTGGGGTGTGCCACAGACGTTAAACTGCCGGGTGCCGCGTGTCGGAGCACGATCAAACGCCGCGCCTACGGATCAAATGACGACGTCGTCGAATAGTGTACTATGCAACGAGCTACACCGTCGCGTCAGTCTACCGGTTGACAAGGGGATGGTTCTCCTGCATTGATCGATGGTCAGCATCGAGTTTAACCGTCGGTTGATCGAGTTATGGCGACGACGAACTGCGAGATGTCGAGCCATGTCAGTGTGCCAGTCAGACGCTAGTCAAAACAATCAGTCGTAACAGTCGGTTAGCGTTTTGGTCCAGCGCGCGGATCAAGGGGCTGGTTGGCTTAATGCTGCTGAACCGGTGAATTTCGACCTAGGGCAGAATCAGGAAAAACTCTGGTAAACCTTACCCTGGTTTAATCTTAGACCAAAACGGAGCGCAAAAAATAAAAACAACTTTAAAAAAGTGCATAAAAACTGTCTCTCCATAAAGTTTATTTACTATATTACATTTATTATTTATGACGTAGTATCTGTCTTAGTATAGTTATTGTATGACATAATAGAAACTTAAAATTGCGTCACAGACAATTTGTGCTTACTGTGTACTTGTAGAATCGTATATTTAATGTATATATTGTATTATTCGCATTTGTATAGTTGCTATAGCAGTCATCATTAATATTTACATATTTTACTTATTTAATTAATCGTTTCGATAATTAAAAATTATTTCAGTTTATATGTCCAAAAATTTTATTCTGTCAGACAATAAGTTAACGCAAACTAATGAGGTGTTTTCCCAAAAGTTTTTACACGCGAAAGCAGCTACTGCTTTCAACGCGTCTTAGCCATCACGATTTTGTCCGTCCGTCTGTCCGTCTGTTACACGGGCGGATCAGTTACAACAATGCGAATCAGGAGCACCAAATCGTCATTGTTGACTGTCTGGGGGCTTTGGTTTTGGAAACCGTGGGGCCATGAGTATAAAAGGGGTCACCCTATGAATTAACAAAAAGTCTGTAGCGAATTCTTTAGTAGAGAACGAAATTTTCTCTTCCTCAGCATCTGTCTGGTATTAAGCCTCTTCTCATAGCAGTTCGCCGTGAGAAAAAAACAACGGCGAGCGCTGGTGTTGGTGCTAGGACCAACAAGCATCAACACGTAGTATCTTATGCCGTTACTGCATGTCAGCCGAGGCAGCACGGTTTTAAGCAAAATGTATTTTAGTCCACGCAGTTCGAGGCGCGGTATGTAATTGACGCCAGAACGCCAACTGTCTAATCTTTACCTGACACTCGAATACTTTACCTAGGCAGACCCCCAGAAGCGGATTCTTAAGCTATGCGAAGAAGGCAAGAGTTAATCTGTTGAGTTTTTCTTCAAAAAACATCTTGGAAGTTAGAATCCATGACGTCAATACCTGCTCTGTTACCGCATGTGAATAGATCCGTAGGCATCAGCAAAAGCTGTGTGTCATCCAAGACCTGACAAACGCTAGACAGCCGAAATCAATTTAGCACCTTAGCTCCTACCTAAAGCTGACGCTGTCCGAAGTCACTTAGGTGGAAATACATTAACAACGAATTTCTTGAATACCGGTTGCCTTTTAGACACTAAAGCTTTCGCATCCTTACAGTTAATCGAAGCTTATTAAAAGAGCACTTTTTTATGGATAGATCGCGAATATCCACCGAAACGTCCTCTTTTGAGCAAACAAACAAAATTGTGGGCCAACCTAAGGATTCACGTCGCACTAATGTTGCTGCAGTGTCGGTGAAAACTGACAAAACTGACAAGAACTGCAGTGATCCAGAAAAAACAGAGAAAACAGATTCTGGTAATTCTAAATCCCGTTTTGATTATGGTAAATCAAAAACTGGTGGCGGACGTACATGCTATAATTGCGGGTTTCACTATCACCTAGTTGCAAACTGTAACCAGCCCAAGTCATCAAAGGTCTCAAAACAAACCAAACGTACAGTTAATCAAATATCTGCACAGTGCTGATGACGGAGGTCAAAGGTCAAGCTCCAGGGCAGCAGCGGATGTAAACAATGCCAGTACGCCTAGTAATGCTGTGAATCGTGTTGAAGTTATGATTTCTCAGAATGAAAGTTTTCAAAGTATTCTAGATACTTCTTATAAACATCGAGTTATTGCTGATGGTGAGGTTGCTTTCCATTATGTGAATGTAACCGTTAGTGCTGCGCATGATAATGTAATTGCTATTGATGCTCTGTTTGACAGTGGAGCAGAAAACTTTGTGATTAGGTCTGATGTTGTAAAAGATTTGCAGTATAGTGTGTTAGGATCTGTAACACTGAAGGCTTTTGATGGTCACTGTTCTAAAGGTGTATTAACGACCTTAAACGTTAAGCTGTCTGCTGCTGATGATAATGTTTCTGTCAGATTTGTAGTGTGCAATAATGTTAGTCATCCTTGTCTGTTGTCACTCAGTAATTATAGGCGTCTGTTGAAGCAAGGTGAAGATGCTGTGGTGAGACATGATGATGTTTGTGTGTATGAACACTGCAATATGTTTGATGAAAATGTTGAAGATAATACAAATAAAGGTGCATGTGTCAGTAATGCTAAGAACGATACTGCTGATGCTGTGCATGATGATGAGAGTGTGATGAAATCTGATGCATGTGATGATATTGATTTGCCAGTTCCCCAAAACTGGAATTCAATTTTATTCCCATCCGATAAATTAGCTGATGAGCAGAAAAATGATAATTCTGTATCAGGAGCTTTCAAGCTGGCACGTAAAAATAAAGGCGGTTATTTTCTTCAAAATAATTTGCGGTATCACCGCGCTAAGCTCCTTGAGCAAACTGTAGAGCGTCTGGTTGTACCATGTGACAGACGTAAAAACATTCTCGACTTGGCACATAATTTAGTAGGAGGACACATAGGTATTCGACGTACCAAAGACAAAATTGCCCTCAGTTTTATGTGGCCAAACTTGACGAATGACGTAATTGATTACTGTCGTACTTGTGAGATCTGCCAACGCCGAGCCAGAATAACTTGCAAGGTGCCTATTCAGGGTGGCGTTGTGTCGGTTGAACCAGTGTTTAGTCACTTTTATGTAGATTGTCTTGGTCCTTTGTGTGCATACTCCGTCCAGTACAATTATACGATTGTCTTTCTGGACCAGGTGTCACGCTATCCACATTGTGTACCATTACGTTCTATTACAGCCAAGAATTGTTGTGATGCCATGCTTTCCTTTTGGCAGCACACTGGTTTTCCAACAAAGGTCACAATGGATCGTGCGACTAATTTCTTTTGTGAGCTTACCAGACACTTTTTTTAGCGTGTCGGTTGCAGTCCGATCTTTTGTACTCCTTGGCACCCGGAAGCTAACAGTGTCAAACGCACAATTGGCACGATCAAGTCCATGATTGCCAAGGTTGCGCAAGATCATCCTAGATCGTGGCATCGATACCTTGTTGTGATTTTTTAAGGTTTGCGTGAATCAGTCAATGGTGTCTCTCCTTACACCATGGTTTACGATCGTTTACCACACGGACCACTGGCGGTGTTGCGTGATATCTGGGTAGGAGAAGACAAATTACCCATTCTAAAGAATAAGTCTACGACTGAGTTTCTTAAAAACTTGCGTGATAGACTGGAGACTGCTCGTACTTATGCTGAGGCTCATGTCGAAAAAGAGCAGCGACGTTATACAGAGCGTTATAATCGCCATGCTCGTGACAAATCTTTTTCTGTTGGTGAGTCTGATCTTGTTTTGCAGAAAGACTCGACTTCATCCAAGGTGTTTAGTAAGTGGATCGGTCCTGCGATTGTTGTAGAAATCCAATCTCCTCACTTCTATGTTGTGGAATTCAATGGTGGTTCCAAGCGTACCATCCATGCCAACCAAATTCGCAAATTCCATACTCGTACTCAAGCTGTAACTTGTGATACTGAGTTGTTGATATCTTTTTGCGATGTTAATGCTTGTGCATTGATTAGTGATCAAGATGAGAATTTCGGTGATATTCATGTCGTTGATTTGTCATCGAAGGATTCCGTTCCAGAGCCTTTGCCGAGTCAAATGATCGAGCGTCAATGCTTGTCACATCTTTCTGCAGAGCAGCAGGCTGAATTGCTTCAGTTGCTAGATAAATATGCAAGCTGTTTCTCAGATATCCCTGGTCTCACGACTCGTGTTGAACATACTATTGAGCTAACTTCTGACTTTAAACCCAAACGTATAAGGGAGTATAACCTCAAGCCCGAATTAAAAAGTCAGTTGGCTCAAATGCTTGCCAATGGTATCATAACTGAATCAACTAGTGCCATGTACAGCCCTTTTGTTTTTGTGAAAAAAGGAAAGTTTTTTTGCTGACGGTATTAGGTTGGCAGTGGATTACCGATACCTTAATTTATTCACTGTGAGTGATGCTTTCCCTATATTTGAAGTTAAAGAGGTGATACAAAAGGTAGGAAGTACTTTTAATTGCCGGCACGGTTACTGGCAAACCAATGTGCGAGAGTCTGATAGGTGGCTTACTGCATTTGTCTGTCTAGGCCAGTTGTATTAGTTTACTAAAACTGCTTTTGGCATGAAAAATGCAGGACAAACTTTTGTTAGAGCAATACAGCGAATATTGTATCCACTGCGTAAATTTGTTGATTCATTTGTTGATGATTGTGCAGTGAGTTCGAATACATGGAATGATCACATTGTCCATCTCGATAGTTATCTGTCCACTATGCAGAAAAAGGGCATAACTTTAAACGTAAAGAAATGTCAGTTTGCTAAACCCAAGGTCAAGTTTTGTGGCGAAATTATCAAGTTTGAAACTCGACAACTATATCCCGAAAAGGTTTTGGCCATCAAACAGATTGCTGTGCCAAAAACAAAAAAGCAGCTTAGAAAAGTGTTAGGGCTGTTCTCATATTTTCGCAAATATGTACCTGCCTTGGCGGTCAAATCTAAAATTCTCACCGATTTAACGTCAAAAAGTGTCAACATTTCTAATCGCATCCATCTTTAGTATGCATGTTGTCATCAGCCTGTGTGCACACCTTACCGCGAAAAAAAACTGTTTACTGTCGAGCAGCAAGGTAAAGGTCGATGAAAAAGTACACTCTAAGGTTATCAAAAAAAGAGAAAAAAACGTAAAAAATAGAAATAAATATACTGTATAGTTTGTGATGAGTAGACTTGCAGCGGAATCGAATAAACTTACACTTGATCGACCCATCTTTCTTGACAGTGATATTTTGATCTGGCAAACGAACTAGAAGTGTCTGTTAATATCACGTGTACCTGCCGGCGATAACACTGGCCAGTAAAAACGTAAAAATGCTGAATGACTCGCAAGCGAAGACATAATCGAATATCATATGTTTCTCGTCGGCGAATATTTGATTCAGCAGTCAGTTTGTCTAGTTGTCTCTAACAGTGAACTTGTGCAGAGTTTCAGCAGAAGTTATAAGCGAAGAGCAGTGCTGCCGTGCCTCGAATATGCCACAGCCGATTGGTCTACGAATTTAGTTGTGAGTTATCAGAGTGTGAAACGTTACGTTTTAGCTAAAATATGTGGATTGCTTAGAGTTATTGTGCGTATGTGTTCTCAGGCGTGGGCATAGGTTTAACAGTGTGTATAATGTGTAGTGACATTGTTGGAACTGATTTTGCTTTATTTGCATTTATCTGTATACATATAAAACCAAAAACCGTATTTAGTGTTTGTCTTGTTCAGTGGGTGATTTTATAGGCAACCTTGACATTTTTGGTGTCAGAAGTATTCCCGATAATGCGATATACATGCTTATGCTAGAGAATAAACCCAGATTATTGTTATATTTTACCTTGTTTTGTTATGTGCGATTTTTATTACGATAAGATTGTCATTAGCTTCATCCGCTAAAAAATAACGATGGAAAAGTTGTCGGCGCAGCAGCAGCAGCAAATAAAAAAATGTCCGATGAACGTCTTGAGACCCAGTTAGTGGCTGTTGAATACGAGCCAGAGGAAGTAGAAACCTGGGCCCGTAAGGAGCTCTTGACCAGAATGGCTGTTGTCATAGCATCAGGTACTAGACTCAAAAAGGGGGCAACCAACACAGATCCGGAAACAGAGAAAGAAAACACCGAGTTTGAGCAAGAAAATGGAGACAAAGAGTTTAGTTAGAAAAGGAGGAACTAGAGTTTGAGAAAAAAATGGAAGCGTAAATTTGAACTGGAAAAGCAGAGAGTAAGTCAGCAAATCGCTTTAGAAAAGCAGAAGGCTGAGAAAGAAGCCGAACAGGAAAACGCTAGGATCGAATTAAAGCAGGAGAAAACTGCACAGGAAAAGGCGAAGAGCGAATTAAAACTAAAAATTTAGGGCAAAGCCCAACGTGAGTCCGCACGGCGCCCTAAGTCCGACTAAGGAAAATTAAGGGAAAAATTTCCCCGGCATCAAAGTCACGTGGCCCGAACTCAAATGCATTGGTATACGGCGAACGCGCATTGTCGACTTCGGTAAATCAACATGAGCGTTTATAACTTTGTTCGTAGTGGACCGAATTTTATAAAAATTTTTTTGTTCAACGCCGAAAAAATCGCTTTCATTAACGCCGTTTACATTTTGTCGCTATCTTCATTGCTTTCAGAAATATTTGCGCTCAAACTCAAAAGTTGTCGTAAATCGCACAGATTTTTGCACGTTTTTTGCCCTCCCAAATTTAAAAAAGCGGTGTTCCCAAAAGTTGTACTTGCGTTAACACCCCCACCTAAAGACACGTCAAGTGCCAAAGTTTAGTCGGGCTATACCCCCTAACTCCGAAGTTATAATGGCTCATTTATTTCATTTTAAGCCAATTTTTGACCCCCCTTTGAAAAAAGTTGTAAGGGGGGCCCCCGTAACAGGTGGGGGTGCGATAATAAGACTTGGTCATTCTCTAGCGCGTGTAAAAATTTGGGGCGCAGCACCCCCTAGGGGCCGAAATATGGTCTTCCAGGTTATGCGACTTAGGGTAGGTCAAAATGAGCCATTATAACTTGGTTCGTAGAGGACCGAAGTTTACACAATTTTTTTGTTCATCGCGGAATTAACCGTATTTGATAACACCGTTTACTGCTTATCAATATCTTTATTCAGTTTAAAGATATTTGTGCTCAAACTCGAAAGTTGTCGTAAAACGTACTAAATTTTGGACGTTATTTGCTCTCCCAAATTTTAAGGGGGGGGCAGTGCCCTCAAAAGTTGTACTTGCATTAACATCCTCACTTAGAGACATGTCAAGTGCCAAAGTTTCGTCGGGCTACACTTCCAAACTCCGAAGTTATAATGGCTCATTTATTGCATTTTAAGCCAATATTTGACCTCCCTTTGAAAAAAATTGTAAGGGAACCCCCGTTTTTGTTGGGAATGCGCTAGTAAGACTTGGTGATTCTCTAGCGCGTGTAAAAATATGGGGGCGCAGCAGCCTTTAAAGGCCGAAATATGGTTTTTCAAATATTGCGCTTTAAAGGGGTACGATTTCACATCTAAATCTCTAAGGTCACTGGACCAAACTTCACCGTACTTGTTTCGCCTAACGCAGGAGAAATCGCCATATACGGAATGACTATCCGATTTTGAATATCTTCATCCGTTTCGAAGATATTCGCCGCCAAACTTTAAAGTCGTCCGAAATCGGACCAAATTTTGCATGTTTTTGGCTTCTGAAATTTTTTTGGGGTGTGCCCTTTAAAATGTTGGACAGGTATTATAAAACTGGGCCTAGTACTGACCATCGTGCAAAATTTTACGTTGGTCGGCCCACTCATCGCGGAGATATCCCGTTGAAAAAATGTTGTTTATGTTTTTTGTGGCAAAACATAAACAACACTAAAAATTTGGGGCAAATCCCAACGTGAGTCCGGCCGGCGCCCTAAATTGGACTGGCGGAAATTAAAGGGGGGGGGGTAAAATTTCCCCGGCATCAAAGTCACGTGGCCCGAACTCAGATGCATTAGTATACGCCGAACTCGCATTGTCGACTTAGGGTAGGTCAACATAAGTGCTTATAACTTTGTTCGTAATGGACGAAATTTTACTAATTTTTTTTTGTTCAACGGCGAAACGATCTTTGTCGTCAACGCCGTTTAGATTCTGTCGCTATCTTTATCGCTTTCAAAGATATTTGCGCTCAAACTCAAAAGATGTCGTAAATCGCACAGATTTTTGCACGTTTTTTGCCCTCCCAAATTTTAAGGGGCGGCGGTGCCCCCAAAAGTTGTATTTGAGTTAACACCCCAACCTAGAGGCACGTCTAGTGCCAAAGTTTCGTCGGGCTACACCCCCTAACTCAAAAGTTATAATGGCTCATTTATTCCATTTTAGGCCAATTTTTGACCCCCTTTAAAAAAGTTGTAAAAGGGCCCCCGTCTCTGCTAAAAAGTGCGCTAGTAAGACTTGGTCATTCTCTAGCGCGTGTAAAAATTTGGGGGCGCAGCATCCCCTAGGGGCCAAAATATGGTCTTCCAGGTAATGCGACTTAGGGTAGGTTAAAATGAGCCATTATAGCTTGGTTCATAAAAGACCGAAATTTACACAATTTTTTTGGTTCAACGCGGAATTAACCGTATTTGATAAAGCCGTTTACCGCTTGTCAATATCTCTATGCAGTTTAGAGATATTTGCGGTCAAACTCAAAAGTTGTCGTAAAACGTACTAAACTTTGGACGTTTTTTGCCGTCTTAAATTTTAAGGGGGGGGGGGCGGTGCCCCTAAAAGTTGTATTTGCTTTAACACCCCCACCTAGAGTCACGTCGAGTGCCAAAGTTTTGTCGGGCTACACTTCCTAACTCCGAAGTTATAGTGGCTCATTTATTCCATTTTGAGCCAATTTTTGACCCCCTTTGAAAAAAGTTGTAAGGGGGGCCCTTGTTTCCGGTGGAAGGTGTGCTAGTAAGACTTGGTGATTCTCTAACACGTGTAAAAATTTGGGGGCACAGCACCCCCTTTGGGACCGAAATATGGTCTTCCGAAAAATGCACTTTCGGTGGGTTTAATTCAACATCGAGATCTCCAAGGTTACTGGACCAAACTTCACAGGTCTTGTTTCGCCTAACGCGGGAGGAATCGATGTCAAAAAAGTAACTCACCGATTTTAAATATCTTTATCCGTTCCGGAGAAATTAGCTGCCAAACTTTAAAGTTGACTAAAATCGGGCCAAATTTTGCATGTTATTGGCCTCTGAAAATTTTTTGGGGAGGTTCCCCCAAAATTTTGGCCCGGGATTATAAAATTGAACATACTTAGGAGCATCGTGCAAAATTTCGCGGCGATCGGTTTACGGAGCTCGGAGATTACGCGAGGGAAAAAAAGAAAAAAAATAAACCACAGCAAAACTTAAGTTCGCTTCCGCAAGCTATCGCTTTCGGGCGGACTAAAAAGCAAAACTTAAGTTTGAAAAAACAAAAGCCCAAAGTGAGCACCAAAAGCTGGAAGCCAAAAGAGCAGATAAGAGACAAAAAGAAGAGGAAGAATTTAAACTCCGTAAAGAGAAGGAAGCTAGAGAGAATACAATGAAAAATGATAGTGCTAGGATACAATGACAAATGATAGTGCTACAAAAGCAAGGATGTATGCAGAAGCTGTCAAGAGATCCCTTGTGGCCATGGGTCCTGACGCTTTTGATGCCGCAGCTTTTTTCAAACGCGGTGAACAACTGTTCCTTGATTACGGAATTTCTGCGGAATTCCAGGCTAAAGTCATTAGCCCTCTTTTGAACGATAGAGCTAAGGCAATTTTGAGTAAGCTTACCCCAGACATTACTTCTGTGTATGCTCAGTTGAAAAATGCGATTTTACCTGAGTTAGATTTGTCAGCTAACACATATTTAGAACGTTTCTATACATGTGTCAAAGACGATGACGAGAGTTTTGTTTCATACGCGTCTAAATTAAAAAGCTTACTTGAATACTATCTTGATAGCAGGGGAGTAAAAAAATTTGAAGATCTGTGTAAATTATTAATATGCGACAGGATAAAAAACACCCTGTCAAACAACTGCCTAAAATATGTTTTATCAGTAGAGAGTGGGCGAAAAAAAAGTAACTGGCTGCCCGTTAAGGAGCTCACCGCATCTGTTGATCGTTTCGTTGCAGCCAGGGACGACTCATTTCGACCACGCACGTACACATTAGGGCAGGGAGTACAACGAGGTTCCCGACCACCACAAACTGGGGTAGCCAGCCTACGAGCCAAACAATGGGTGTAACACCAGGAACCACGGCCATAGCGCCAAGTGGACCCAAATTTTCAGCCATATCTCCAGCTGGTAGTACCTTCATCCCGTCGTAAACACGTCCTAGATCTAGAGGATAATGTGTTTGGAGGGCATATGGGTGCAGAGCGGACCAGGAAACGAATAGAATTTACCTTCTATTGGCCCACAGTAAAATCTGATTGTTGTGAGTATGTGAAAACATGTCAAACCTGTCAACTAAAAAAGCGTAAGAGTACTATGGACCGTGTGCCCATTACACCCATACCACGTTGTGATCGAGCTTTTGATCATTTGTTCATTGATTGCTGTGGCCCATTCGTATCGGGTGAAAGGCCGAAACCGAGATATAATTATGCCTTCGTGGCTATCGATAGTTTTAGTAGGTTCAACTGTGACTTGCAAGCTGCAATGACTTACCTTCTTGCTAGATAATCGGTTTCTTTTCTTCCTGTGAACGAAATCGAATGTTGACCAGCTGCGCTCACAGGCGGATGCGGACACACATTGTGACAAAACGCGAGTGGCGACCGCTTGGAGCTCCGGAGTCCCTTATCCAAACGTTGTCCACCAGCGATGAGCAGGCATCGTCTTTTTTTGCAGCAACAGCCATCAGACGAGCAAACAGACCGTGACCTGTTAGCATTGCAGACACAGGTGCAAGCAGTATGTAGGATGGACAATATCTTTACAAAGTCTAATTACAATCTGTTACATATTACTGACAAACCTTTAGAGCTTTTCTGGTAGCCCGCCGTGTGTGTTTTTCATGTGGCAAATAATTTTTTTAGGCATTTGCATAACAATAACAACGTTCGTAGTTGTGATGCCGCTTTCTTGTCCAAAATCACGTTTAGCTGTTAAACTGCTAACAAAAATGTAGGCTAACGTACCTGTTCTGTAACGGGAGTGTTGTTCGACGGCCTTCACTTGTGATTCAACATTTCCCAGAAAAACGCGTTCAACCATGGCGTGAAAGCCGCTTGTTACCTCCTCGTTTTCATGCTGCAAAAAGTGCTAAAATTCCGGATCAAGGACAAAACCAGCAGCGTGCAAGCCTGTTTGCAACATTGTCTAGCGTTTCATTACCAAATCGGCCAGTTGTGCCTTACTTTGAGCTGGAAGTTTAACTGCGTCGACAATGGATTGGTGAGCTTGGAACATTCGCCAGTACATCTTCCCGGTACAAGGTACCTGCCCGTCAGCTAAGCGCAATACTTCAACGAACGGAATGCACAGCTTGACGACTTGAGCAGCGTTGTCCCAGAAATCACCGGACAAAATGACATTCGTGATCCGTGAGCCGGCGTCTTTATATTTCGGCTTGCTGATCCACTGTTTATATTCCTTACTGACCACTGTTTCCTGCAACTCATTTTTGCACTGCTGCAATCTCTGCAGCACGACAAAGTGTGTAGCGAATCGCGTTTCACCGGGCTTCAATGATTCCAGATTTCCGTCATCATCATCATCATGACATGTGACATGACATCATGACATCATCATATCATGACATCATGACATCCTTGTTGATGGTTTGTAATAAACTTTACAACTTCCTTCCACTGGTCAATTACAGCACCAACCCAGTGCAGCTTACCGATGTCTTCCAACAGGAGATCCAGGCAGTGTGCCGAGCATGGAGAGTTAACAACGTTTGGATATTTTCCCGTTAGCAGCTTACCGGCAGCTACACAGCTTGCTGCGCTATTCATTACAACCTGGACAACTTTTTTATGGCCGAACTTGTCAATTTGCTCTTCAAGCAACTGAGCTATTATATATTTTGCATTTTTTTCCCAGATGTATCAGTGGCCGACAAAAATGTTGCCCCTTCACTTGAGACCATTAGGATATTGATGATTGGTTTGCTTTGTACGCTGGTCCAGCCGTCGCTCACTAAAGTAACACCATCGCGTGTGCAGTTATTCATCGTTGTCTCCGTTTTATGTTTTACATTGGCCAGCTCTTTGGCAAGCATTGTCGTTCCCAGAGACTTTCTTTCAGGCGGACGGTAAGTTGGGCCACAAGCAACGATTTCTTTTACTGTTTCTTTGAAGTACGTGCTGTCTGCTATGTTAAATGGCATAACGGTGGCATAAAACATCTTGGCAACGGCTCTGTCTGCTGCTTCCTTGGCATCTGTCAGAGCGTTAAACAAACTTGAAACTGTTGCCTGAACCACCCCTCTTCCAGACTCGGGCCTTGCTATCGGATCACGTGTAGCGACATTCAAGTCACTGGTCTTTTGCAAAAATCATTTGGGTAATCTTAGATTGGGCTATGCATATGGCGTCTTTACAAAATGGCTTTAGTTGGTAATCACTAAAAGTAGTTTAAAGCCTTCTTCATTTGATCTTATTTGTCGTAACCTAACCCTATTCTACGTGCCCAATGGTTACCGATTTGGCTAAACTGCCCAAAATGTGCACCTATGAACAACAGTTAGGCCTAAGCGTATAATATAAACTTAACTAATGTAAAAGTCTGCGTAATGACGATATAGTTATTTCATAGATGCTTTCACTTTAAATCAAAATACTATAGGTCTGCTGCATCGGATGGTCATTACCATAATAGGCTACTGAGGCTAAAATTGAGTGCACTATCAGCGAATATAAAGCCAAGATGACAGCCGGATCATTCGTGTATGCAGGTCTAGAAATGGCAAGCACAGAGATAAGTTCACGTTTTTATTAGACATTCACAATGTACAATCACTTTATTATTCGGCCATCCGTCTGTGCATTTTACATGTGTTCATAACTTACGCAATAAGGCATAAATATCCAAAATTGATGTAAATGTTTTCCATGGCACAGTAGCTGCTACAACATCTTTACAGCAGTTTTATAGCGTCTAATGTCATGGTTAGGGTTGTGCTGTGCAGTTGGACAGTTTGTATGCGCGAGTAGCTAAATATTCTATTGGCACAGAGTCATATTTTCGTTTTATTGTTATGCCTAAACTGAACTAAGTCATAGGCTAACAGAGACATTTTCTGCTGCTATGCTAATCAGTAAACATTGGGCAAGTAGGCCTAATACGACAAATAACATCAAATAAAAAAGGCATCAAACTATGTTACTAATTGCCAACTAAAGTCGGCTTGTACGGACGACATATGCATAACCCCATCTAATGTTACTCAAATGATTTTTGCTGTTTTAGAGAACTGATATCATTACATCGTCCGTACACACAGTTGTAAACTGGTAAGTTTTTTTTACATATATAATGTACAATAGCGAACATGTTCAACCAGCCGACAAAGTTTTCTGTCGTTATCTGTACAGCCATTTGTGGCTGTACGTTTTGAAACAGCTTTTGCTCGGTGAAGACTTTCAGGACGTAAATAAATAATCTGTTTTAACGTTGCGGTTTAAACTCAAAAATGTTTGTGCTACTTCGAATTTTTTTTCGTTTAGTAATTGTCTTGCACTTGCATTTGAACCGTAAGTCTACCGACGATCTGCACCTATACAGGACATTTGCCGTGTCACATCCATTAAGATTCTCAGCATTACCATCAGAAACCATCTTTTAGTTGATCATGTTCGTGACGTTATTAGCAAATGCGCGCAGTCTTTGTATGCTCTTAAATTACTGCGCAATCACGGCATGCGTGACGATTTGTTAAGGCATGTTTACTAGGTCGTCATTGTTTCGAAGTTACTGTATGCTTCTCCAGTTTGGTGGGGATTTACCAGTACTGCTGAATCAAAGTCAAATATGGCGAAGAAGGAATATCGGTACACGAAATAAGAATAAACAACCTGCGATTTGCGGATGACATAGACATAATCGCAGAAGATGAAAGCACGTTGGAAAAGACAGTTCATTCACTACATAATGAAGCAATAAGGTATGGGCTGAAAATGAACGCCGACAAAACAATGACGATGGTATTTGGTGATAAGCAAATATCAAGTAAGATATGCATAAATGAAATTAAGCTGGAAAATGTGGAGAAATTTATTTACTTAGGAAGCAACATGACATATGACCTGGACTGTTCAAAGAAAATAGCAGTTAAAATTGCAAAGGCAATAACAAACCTGAAGGCCTTGGACAATATTTGGAAAAGTAAGGCGATCACTCTAAAAACAAAGCTCAACATCCTAAAGACATGTGTGTTCAGTACAATGCTCTACGGTTGTAAAACGTGGACAGTTACAAAACGCTGCTAAAACCGAATTCTGTCCCTTAAGAGAAAATGCTACCGGAAGATTTTGAGGATAGGATGAACACAGAAAGTCCCTAATGAAAAATTGTACAGAAAGATTTAATTGGCAGAAACCCTACTGCAGAAAGTGACACAAAGAAAGTTGCGCCTCTTCGGCCATATTTGCAGAATGGACGACAGTAGAAAAATAAAGACCTTGGTGTTCGGAATGATGGATGGTTCAAACAAAAGAGAACAGCCTCAACAAGAATGGTCACATGACATTGAGCAGTGGTGTGAAGCAACCCTGCGGGATTTAAGCCACGCTGCTTTAGATAAGCAGCGGTAGGCAGCGATAGTAACAATGGCGTCAGACACCAACGGGCGTTGAGCCCACGGTTGTCGATGATAACGATGATGAATCACAGGATAACAATCGACGTAAATATCGCAAAATATCATTTACCGTATTTACGCAAACCGTACGCTAGCCTCGTGGCTGGCGTAAATTTTACGCAAAATTTACGCACTGCATACGTACGCAAAGTTTCGAAAATATCTTACGTCAGGCGTAAAACTTGCGTACGAACATTCTACGCAAGATTTCTTGCGTACGACCATTTGCGAATAACACGCCTGAACTTTGACCCACATGGACACTTTAAACTATTTGGGCCATCCCCTAAATTAATTACAAATTTTTTAAAATTTTTGAAAATTGGGGGTATGTCACTCTGTAGTACCCTAATTCCAAACCTAAATTTTTGACCCCCAATGTTTTTCGCTTTTTTAAAGGACTTTGGGCATCCTACAAACACGTTTGAGAATTCAGGGGTCAAATTCGATCAACCCCAAGACTGAAAAAAAATTTCCCCAAAATTGGGGTTGAGGCCAGATATCTTAATTTCGGAACATAAATAGGATATAAGGCCCGCTATCGTTTTATATTAAAATTGATCCCAAACCGGCTGGAAAAAAAAATATCGGGCTTTAAAATTTGAACTTTGGCCTACTTTTGCAAATTAATAAACTCAAAACTGGTAAACGTTGGTACACATAGTTTTGCATTATTGGCAAGCCTTCAAAAAGCACCACAAGGCACAAAAAGTTTGTGGGCCAAAGTTCAAACATCGAAAGATTTAAAAAAATCAAATTTTGACAATAAATTTAATTTTATCAAATTTGGTAAACATTGGTCTACATATTTTGACGCTTTCGGTAAGGCCTCGGAAAGTGCTACAAGCCCCCAACATTTTGTGGGCCAATTTCAGAAGCAAAAAAGTTATTCTGTGCTTAAATTTTAAAACTGGTAAATTTTGGTCCACATATTTTGGCATTTTTAAAAAGCCCTTTAGAAGCACTACAAGAGCCCTAAAGATAGTAAGCCAAAATTTAGAAACAAAAAAATTTTTTTTGGCGGGGTCAAATTTTGCTACAATGATTTCGATTTTTTTGAAGTTGGTAAACTTTGGTCCACATATATTGACGTTTTTGGAAAGCCTCTAAAAAGCGCTACAAGTTACCAGAATTTTATGGACCAAAGTTTAGAAACACAAAAGTTATTGGGTAATCATTTTTTGAACTTTTCTTTTAATTTTCTCAACATTGTTTAGCTTTTGTCTACATATTTCAGAAATGTTGAAAAGCCCTAGAAAAGTGCTAAAAGGCCCCAAAAGTTTTGTGGGCCAATGTTCAAAAACAAGAAAGTTGTGGGAGTCAAATTTTAACCATAATTCCGATTTTCTCAAAATTGGCAAACTTTGGTCCACATATTTCGACGTTTTTTGAAAGCCTTCTAAAAGAGCTACAAGCCACCAAAATATTGTGGGCCAAACTTCAGAAGCAAAAATGATATTGAATAATCATTTTTCTAGAGTTTCGGTTCCGATTTTTTTTAAATTGGTAAACTTTGGTCTACATATTTCGAAATTGTTGGAAAGCCCTAGAAAGTGCTACAAGGCCCCGCAAGTTTTATGGGCCAACGTTCAAAAACAAAAAATTGCGAAATGGTCAAATTTTGAACTTTGGTCCCAATTTTCTCGAAATTAGTGAAGTTTGTTTTACACTTTTGACATTTTTAGAAAGGTTCGTGAACAGTCTACGTCACCTCACACTTTTGTGGACCAAACGTCAAAAACAACAAAGGTATGAGTCAAAAACCGTAACATTGTGGGGGTGAGTTACTTTAGGGGATCCTAACTCCAAAAATAAGCCCGTGGATTTTTTTTTGTTTTTTTAAGAACTACGGTGGATTCAAAACTCACAGGCGAAATAAAAAGTGGGGGTCAACTACTTAGATTTTTGATAATCCGGTGGTCGAAAATGAAAAACTCCAAAAATTCTTGAAAACAATTTTTAAAAAGTTGGGGATTGGGGGCAAATCTCACATTTTGCCACATCCCACATCCCTAAAGCCTTTTACCCTACAATGTTTAATCTCCCCCCAAAAAAGAGAACACCTGGGGAAGAGATAGTGGGGTAAAAATTTAAAATTAGTCTATTTTTGCTCAAAACTGGTTAACTTTGGCCTATATATTTCGGCATTTTGGAAAGCCCTTAAGCAGTGCTACAAGCCCCCCAAAATTTTGTGGGCCTATGTTTAAAAACAAAAAAGTTGGTTTAAATTAACTTTTGAGCCCCCTCTGCTTATACAAGAAGAAATGCGCGGATGCAAAAATTTAAAATCGGAATCAATTGATATTGGTTAAATATTCCTCTACACTCTGCGTGATCGGAATTGAGGCGGATAATGCCAAGCGCCAAAAATTTAGCAAAAGACGTACGTAATTTTCGAGCGCAGGAACGTTCGTTAGTAAGCTCCAAAATATCAAAAAAACGTGAAAATTACCTATACTGATATTATTTGGGGGTTTGTAACCCCCAAATCTATTACGACCACCCCTTATTCCCGTATATCATTGAAAAACACTTTGGTTTGTCTATTACACCGCGTTTGTCCGAAAACGCTACAAAACAAACGAGCTCGCAAACAACCGCGAAACGACAAAAAATTAATAGGGCAACTTAATCCATCAAAAAACTTTGTGGGAGGCGTAGGGTACGTACATAGGTGGGGCATGGCAGGGGACCTAAATTTTGACTTACATATACATTTTGAACTATCTGGGCCATCCACTAAATTAAGTATAAATTTTAAAAATTTTCGAAAATTGTGGGTATGTCACTTTAAAATCCCCTAGCTCAAAAACTAGATCATGGACCTTTATTTTTTTCGCTTTTTAGAAGCACTTTAGGCATACTACAAACATGCAAAGTTAGATTTAAAAATTTGCCTATCCGTTTGAAAATCCAGGGGTTAAATTTGAAAAAACCCAACTTCGAAAAAAATAATTTAAAAAATTGGAGTTAGGGGCTAGATATCACGATTTTTAGAATTTAAATAGAACCTAAGGCCCCTTGACGTTCCATACCAAAACTGACCCTAAAAACCCCTTGGGAAAGGAGATATTAAGAGTCAAAGTTTGAAATTTGGCCCACTTATGCACAAAATTAATTAACTTTGGTTCATATATTTTAAAGTATTTGCAAAATTTTAAAAAAGGTCTACAAGCCCCCAAAATTTTGCAAGCCAATGTTCAAAAACAAAACAGTTTTGGGGAATCAAATTTTGATAATGATTTTGATTTTCTCGATATTGGTAAACTTTGGTCCACATATTTTGACGTTTTTGGAAAGCCTTCGGAAAGGGCTACAAGACACCCAAATATTGTAAGCCAAAGTTCAAAACAAAGAAACTTAGTGGGTGATCAAATTTTGAATTTTGGTCCCGATTTTCTCAAAACTAATAAAATTTGGTTTAAATGTTTCGGCCTTATTGGAAAGCGCTCGAAAAGCATTACAAGACGACCAAAATTTTTGGACCAAAGTACAAAAACAAAAAAGTTTTGGGCGGTCAAATTTTGATGATTATTTTGATTTTCTCGAAATTGGTGAACTTTGGTCCAAATACGTTGACGTTTTTCGAAAGCCTTAGGGAAGGGTACAAGTCGTCAAAATTTTTTGCGGGCCAAAGTTCAAAAGCAAAAAGTTATTAAATAAGCAAATTCTAAACTTCGGCCCCGATTTTCTCAAAATAACTAAACTTTGGTCCCCATATTTTGGCATTGTAGGAAAGCCCTGGGAAGATGCTACAAGGCCCCATAAACTGTGGGCCAAAGTTCACAAAGAAAAAAAAAACTTAACGGGCAGACTTTGCAATTTGGTTTTAATTTTATCAAAATTAGGGAACTTTGATCCACATTTTTAACATTTTTGGGATAATCCGTAAATGGTCTACGAAACCTCACAATTTTGTAGGCCACAATTCAAAAACAACAAAGTAAGTAAAGAAGTAAGTAAATAAATTTAATTTATAAAGCGCACGGTGTCGGCGAGAAACTCACTAAATATGAGGCGCTGAGGTAAGAAGTGAGGCGAAACACTACACATGGCTAAACGTTGTAAAATAAAATGCTTTGAGTTTACGACGGAAGGAAGCTATTGAACAGCTGTTGCGAATGTCCAAAGGAAGAAAATTCCAAATGGTAGGGGCAGCTACAGAAAAACTACTAGAGCCAAAACATGTACGGACACGAGGCACATACAACAGATTAGTGTCAGATAAACGCAACGTACAAGCTGTAATGTAATGTTCAAAAACAGAATTCAAATAAGCAGGCTGAATAGTGTGGATGGTTTTGTATGTAATGCAGGCAATCTTGAATTGAATGCGCTGGTGAATTGCAAATTAGTGTTAATGTTTGAGCAGAACAGATGAGTTGGTCGACTGTCGGTTGGTACCCCAGGCGACTACCAGGGCGACGGCGTTTTCACTCCAGCATTATGTCGTAAGCTAATAAACGTAGTCAATGTAAATGTGATACAAATGTTTCCAGCTGATAAAAAAATGTACTGATAATCTGTAGCTAAAAGAGTCAAATTGGAAACAAAGTTGAATCTAGTCTTCCAAAAGACATTTAACTTTGTATCCAAAAATTAAGTAACAACAACAAAATCTATTTAGTTAATCTGCACAACGATAGTTGTCTAAAGTGAAACCGGCTCGTAACAGCTGTTAGTAATAAAATAGATGTCAACTGACTCAGTTGCATGGCATATCTAAGCCAAAAGTGAGTAAAATACAGCTCAACAGCCGCGACTGAGCAGTGTTGCAATAATATTTTAAGTTTCCTTAAACAGAACATACTCAGAATTTTGATACAATTAGAGAAACTATAGCTGTTTCATTCAGCGCAATTTAAACACATTATACAAATCACTCTGCAGCAGCACAGCTGTTGTTTACATCACATTGTCGCTCATTTACGCAACACTGATAAACATCCAGTGTGCACAGTATTAGCGGCTACGTAGTCACTTCACAAATACGGCGTGTGCCCTCCTGACTACTGGTGCTGCATTTAAGGTCGTAGGCCTATCAACCAAAAATCAACAGTCGCCATTAACTGCAAATCGAATCGATAACACACACCATATTTATCTAAAATTAAAAGCAAAGCCAACGTAGAGTACTAATTATTTTTCACTTTCAGTAAGCAGCTCTTAGATTGTGAGTAAATAGTGTTTCAATCAAGGAACCGTTCTAATTTAGGCAACTTTCTCTTCTTGGCTTACGGGATAATGCTGGGTGGAAAACGTTAAATGGGGTCACGTCACATGATTTGTAAGGGCAGCCAATTCGTCGTTCTATCACTCTGTGGCCTAGTAAAATGATGTCTGCTGTTTTGGATGTGTGACTTGGTTCCCCTTACACATTAATGTAAACTGGTAAGTTTTTATATTCAACTAAATTAATATCTTTTGTTTAAAAAACGTCCGTCATTAAACGTTGTCTTTTAGAGTGGTGAGTCATCGGCTGAAATAATGCCTCATGTAGGCTGCTGCCGGAGTTTTTCCAGAATACGTTGCGTAATGCCTGGTAATGACCAACTAAAACGTAGCAAAACCCCGCATTGACAGCGTGGCAGTTCTCGCGTTTCGAGAGATACGTGATTTGCTGACGTGGCAGACGTAACAGACACTTTGACCCATCTACGGCAGCATAAAAGGTAAAGGCATAATTGAAAGATCGGCATTTGGCGTGAGCGTTCGGATAGAGCGTATCGGCCGACGTCGCTGAACTTTTGCTTTAAAGGTAAGAAACAAAAGCCACAACGCAGCAGTATTCGGTTGGACGGACGAGCCATGAACCGAAAAGCGCTGTGCTATTGTAACCCACGTAATTGGACTACTGACAAAGACATAGACCGAAAGACCACTAAGCTTATATGTAGTATAAGGCTATGACGACTGAGATGCAGCTTCGCTGCTAGCTGTCTTAATATGTCTTAAACCTAAAAATGTTGTTTTTGTAGTCTAATATTTAACATTGTGTTGACTGTATATCTATCTAACATTGTATAGGCTTTAGGTCTAGCTTTTGTATTCTGTTCATCTTAGTCTTCAGCCATCGCACAAAGTGTATTCGTAGATAACCTTTCGTTTAACGCAAACTCATCACTAGCGTGAAAAACCGTTTATGTTTCGGGGCCGAAGGTACTCAAGTAGCTGAGATCTTGCAATCGCTTTGAGCGAAAGACGAAGCGAAAACCTTCAGTGATGACACTACGGTATATACATATCAAGAAAAATACAGCATCAACGTTAGGGTAATGCTATATGATTAACATTGAAATGCTAACTGTTAACGGAGTACCGTTGCTCTGACTTTGATCTTGTGAAGCTTTCTTGTTACGAGTGCCTTCACATAGACTGAAGTGTGAATCCGATTAATCGCACACGGACTCCAATAAATACGAGTCTTCATGTATTTCAATGGCTTCCGTTTACACTGATACGAGTACTGGTTATTTGTAAAGTAAACTACACGCAAATACCATTAACTATATAAGTGATTATAGGATTTAGGGATATTGAGATTCTAGGATTTTGGGACTGTCACGCGCCAAAAAAACTTATTTGATTATTACAATATCTAAACTTATTCCATAGCGTTAAACTGAAGCATTTTTAATAATTTTAATTGTTTTATTGTTTTAAGACTAACATTTTGGTACTTACCGAAACCCAATATTTAATCATTTCGTAATATTTGAATTTATAGCTTAAAACAGTTTATTAAAAACAATTGAAATAATAATAAAATAAGAAATAAAAAATAACACGCTACTAACCAAGCTAAGATATAATTTCAGTCATATTTATTTTTTTAAATGGCAAATATTAAAACATGCTATTAATCAATGTATATTAAAAATAATAACATACTAGTACAAATTATGTTAGTAGTAGTAATAATAATAATACCTCAGATTAGACGATAAGGCAGTAAGAGTTGCTGTCGGTCTGAGGCTGAAGTTAGACCTTTGCGTTTCACGCAACTGCCACTGTGGCTCCCCAGTTGACGCTCGTGGTCTTCACATCTTTGTATGCAAGAGAGCTCCGGATACAGTACGACGCTGGTAGTAAGTTACGAGTTCTGTCATGAATCGTTTAAATGTTTGGCCTCTGTTCGGCGTAAATCGGGCGTGAATCGCTCTCTTCTCTCGATATAATCGACCTTTTTTCACTGTATACATCCCGGTGGTCATTAGCGATTGCCAGCCAGGACGCACCGACGCATCATCATTAGTCAACAACCAAATGTCCAACGCTCTGCGGTCAGCGTGAGCTAATGAGTGGCCAGTGAAGTTAAGCTGCGTTTTATTAGCACTTAGCAGGCTAGTCGCTGAGCCTCAGCAATGGAAGTCCAAGTTTTGTAGGCTGACAGTATTCTACTGAACTGAAAATAACACTATTCAGAGAATGATACACCGTGCCTAAAAAAAACAGTCCAAATTGTTTTTGTCATAACTTGTCAAGTTTCCACCAACTTTGATAATTTTTTTGCAAAAAATGACCAAAACGATATGATTATGCAAGTTGCACTCATTTTCTATTTTACCCAATTTATGTGAACGGACTACCGTGTGAAACACAAATGCTCCAATTTGTTAGGCCTACATCCAACAGGGGAAAGTCGTAGTTTATCGTTTGTTTAGATCGGTTTAGTAAAAGTTAAATGACTCTAAACCATATATAAATCTAAACATGACGTTCGCTAGCATCATTTTACCCGTGGGCATAACGCGGTAATCATTTGTATTAAATTGCTCAACTAGGCGTCAAAAACGCAACGTGATTTAATAATTTTGGTGTCATATGGTGGAAAGAGCAAACAACAAAACAAATTTAATGCGTTAGCTAAGGTAGTCTTACTTATACATAAGTAAAGTTAGATCTAAAAGTCACCCATTAAACAAGTTGTGGCAGCAATGTGTGTGTGGAATTTGAGTTTGTGAGTCGATGCTTCATTCACGTTTAGACTCTGGTGTCATCGC
>Ga0209367_1002333_pt1 | contig 24949 bp, 15 predicted proteins | sample WorMetLIZISLAND2_FD_187412 | JGI IMG/M metagenome (GOLD analysis project Ga0209367, IMG submission 187412) | Marine gutless worms symbiont microbial communities from Max Planck institute for Marine Microbiology, Germany - Olavius geniculatus... ... | reverse complement strand
TATCATAGCCCTAGATTATAATTAGGCACACGAAGAGGCCCATAAGCCCCGCCCACTGACCAGGCTACAGGCCAAAACAGTGGGCGGGGCTTATAGGCCTCTCCGTAAGCCTATTTATAATCTACTGTCGTCGATAGACATCGCGTTATCGCTTTCTCGCTTGGTATATACGTCGACCAATTAATTTCACACATGCTTTGTGTTGTGCGCTGTGTACATCTATTCATTACTCGCTCATAATAAAAATAGTACGAATTTTCTTTTGCCACAGATAGGCTTAGGCCTATAGGCTTACCAATGTTAATGATAATAATGATAATGTCAGACACTGACGACTTACAACGAAACTGACCACTCCAACGATAGAGTGTTAATGTTATATTGAAAAGGCAGTTTAAGGCACCCGCCAAATTGAGGCTCATTTTTTTCTGATGAGAAAGACTACGTTAAAAATTCAGCTTATAGTACAACTTTGAACTTTATTTTATCTTAGATAGAAAAAAGCAATGTAGTTTATTTACGTAAAAGTGTGGGTTTATCGTAAAAATAAAACGCAAAATTTTGTGACGTATATTATATTTCACTTGCTATAAATTTTACTGGCTTTTCCCAGATCACGTTGTGATCACATGCTTACAACTTACGCTTAATAACGCAGATATCCTTTTCGTTTGATGATTCTGCGGCAGTAAGTTTAGATGACGGTTTTTTTATCTCGTAATACCCGGCATAGGTGAATTGACTGCTGCAGGCAAACGTTCGTGTTTCGGTGAACAGTTGGCGCGTCAGGAAATGTTTCTCTTTCTGGTCTCACTGCTGCAGAATTTTTTCTTCAAGCCTCCAGAAGAACAAGACCGTATTGATGTGCAAGAAGTATGGGGCGCGACGAACGCGCCTTCTGATTATGAAGTTAGGATGGTCATAAGAGATGCGTAATATTTTAACATTATTTCATGCTCGTCTATTTCTATGCCGTCGTCGAATTTTCTTAAGTTGACAACGTGTCCGTGTAACAAAATATTACTAATGAGCCCTGAGAATTTATGAATCGTGCATTAATCTAGTTCAGTTAAAATAAACGAACAAATAACAGACAGAATGTTTTATTTTTTTCTATTTGTAAGCCGTTTTGGGTGCACGGCTGACTGAAGAAAATTTATGACTGCGTGTTTTCGGCTTTTTGTAACAGCGCGGGAAACAGTATTAATCGCCTATGAATCCGAAGGAAAGAAAACAGTGAAAGTGTTGAAAATAATTGCTTTGTTTTATTTTGGTCTTTATAATGATTGTAGCTTTTTTCTTTGTCAGACATTTTACTTTCTGAAAAGATTGGTTATATTTTTTGTGCAGGCACGATGAATTCAAACAAGTAGGCTATGACACGTTTACGTTTAGTCGTACGCCGTTCAGCTAAACTGCTTTAGCGAACAGTACGCATGCACTAAATTATATGAAATTTTATAGCATTATAAAGTAAATGAAAGAAATATTTTAACATTATTTTCTCACAATGTCTGATATAACATCGATGCGTTTGAAATAAGGTTAATGCGGCTGTTTAATTACTAAATGTACTGTACAGATAGTCTGTCAGTGGAATAATTTTAAAAACACGCATTCGTAGTGCTTAATACACTGTGTCCGGTAAAAAAAGTAAACCCCCTAGACATTGTACAATAAAAATGTTAAATCTGAACAAATTTAAATAAAATTTCGCGCACTCAATCTCCAATAAATTGCTGAAACGAACACTAAATTTCGTTAAAAAATACTATTTTAGCAGAGTTATTAATTGTTGAATATCGATAACAAATATCTCTGTTACCAATATGGCGTTACATAGGCTACTGCAGTAGCTCGATCGAAAGTGACGTTTGTTGACGCAATCAACGTAGAGAATAACGTAATCAATAACAAATGGGTATTTTCTGCAGAAGATCATGCTTTAATTAAACTTTTGAGACAAGAGAATGGGTATGGTGCTGAAAGGCTTATAGCGAAATTTCCCAGCAAGCCGTGGACGCTGTTGCGGAAAATCGACACCTCACGTTTTGGGGTGACCTCACAAAAGCCGCTGTAGCTATTGTTTGCGTTGCGAGATTCAACTGAAATTTGTCACGTCGATAACCAATAGATGACGCATTGCTGACCTAAAATTTTGCTAAAATTAGATGCTGTTTGTTGGAATTACGCAAAAGTCCTTAACCGAGTAACCGAGTAGCTAGGTCTTGAATTTGGACCAAGTTAATTTGGTGGTGCGGAACCGCAACAATAATAATTGCCACTAAATGTTCGAGAATGAAAACTAGCTGATCGTAGGCTAAAGCGTCAGCGATTCTGGTGTGCCGAAATCATCCAACCCTTCATAAATGTAGGCTATCACAGCATACTGCAGGGCCTACATAACTCGTGTTTGGCATTATAACTGTGCATAGCCCTACAGTATAATTATGCGTTGATGCATTGTCTACGCCCACACATGAACAGTTGGTAGGCTTGACCTGTATTCTCTAACGATGTGACTTCCATCTGGTAGGCTTAGTAGGCTTAATTGATTCGGGGATACACGTGCCATGTTTCTGTATTCGGAGACGAGTTTTCGGTGCCCATTGCAATATTAAATACATCACAATTATCTAATCAAACTAGTAGGCTATAATTTGTTGTCAATCAATCAATCAATCAGTTATGCATTTTAAGACACATATTGCCCACAGTGAAGAAAAAATGATTACTCAACTAAGCTGTCAGTCATCGAGTTCAACATTCGAAAAAAATATGACAGGCTACTGAAAGGAAGAAAAGCTATAAATAGGCGGAACTGCTTTCTTATTTCAACAATGTCCGTTGCCGTCCAACGATTCAATTCGGCCTGCATGGCATACACGTTTCTATTCTCCGAGTTCGCACCGCATCTTTCTAGACACGTTTATTACTTGCTTAATTACCCCAAAAGTACTTAATACACCAGACGATAAGATAAATATAATAATAGCCTACTTTTTAAATCACTTAATCACATGGCACAGCAGATTTACAAAAATGCATGAATGGGCCTACACATCGTTAGAGCTACAGTCCGTGCCCCGCTGTCTGTCTGTTTTTGTATTGTACGATGGGTGCGCTCCTTCATCTCGTGCAGAGATCAATCCTCGTCCGACCACCTGGAAAATAGAACAGCCACGATTAATTGAGTGGTGTTAGGAATTGGCGTTGCAGTCCGTGTACAGCTGATCTAACTGCAGCAATTTTACACAATAACCCATATAGACAGCGGTGTCGGGTCGAACAGGGTCCTGCGTGTGCTACAGCCACTGGCATCGTTTAGGCCTATATTCGTAGTTGAATGCAGGTAAGGTATGTTAAACCAACGTTTGAGTGGCCGTGGGTGAGTAAGCAATACGAATTTGTCCCACTTCAGGCTGTGGTTTAACGTACTTATTCCTCGCTCATGCAGTTGTTTGGCATACACTGCGTATTATTTGATCACGCGTGACTGCATCGTTAATACCCCGTTTAGATGACGAAGCTGTCTCTCGCATCGTATGACGAGCTGGCTCTGAGAGCGTTCGACGTGTAAACGGGGTATAAGTTATGAACAAAGCACGAGTGCGAGCTCGGCGTGGAATAAGGTAGATAATAATATTTGTCAGGAAAAATCGTCAGTTTGTAACGCCTTTGGCTACGATCGTCGTTATGCAGCTCTGCGACTTACGAGTTCAGTGATCTGTTTTTTAACCCTTTAATCCCCAGTGAGCTTTGGTTGTGCGCCCACGGTAGACCGATTTCTATCGTGCACTACCTTTTTTGTTTTTTCATTTTTACCAATACTGCTATGAGTGCTTCGTGCGTAACAGAGGCACATATGAGTAGCATGCAAAGCGTAATGGGGGCTAGAACTCGCGACTTGTTGATCGCAAGTCCGATGCCCTAACGAAATGCATGGTTGTAAATTATTTCATGCATGGTTGAAACGGTTTCGCCGCTGCATGCCGCCTTCTTAGTTCTTACCACTTCGTGAAATACAAAAACAAGTGGGCTTTTTAAAAATTTGAAGGCCACGTACTGACATGTGAGCGTAGCAGTTTACGTTTTATTGATCATGTTTGTTCGGGGATGCCAAATGCGAAGGTAGGGACTATAGAATATTTGGGGAATCAAACTGAAGACAGACTCGTGGATACATACAGTTCGGGATAGCAATTGCCCGTATATTAAACAACAAAATCGAGCGATGTCTTCTCGCTTTACGAGCACGGCAGCGAATGAGAGATACAGAGTTGCTGCTGACTTGCTGCTCAAGTTAATTATCCGAATCTGTTCAATGTCAGACTACGTCATTTCACGCTAGTGACATAACGTAGTTCTACCAGTTTCGTCCAAAAACTGAGATGTCCGTGATTTTTTTACCTTTATTGATCTTTATTAGAAATCATGGCAAAGGCTTATATATAGCCCTGGTCTGTTGCTCTATTCTACAATTAAGTATTGAATTTAAAATTATAAATGTATGCTGTCATTTTTTAATCAAGAAGTTTGCTTTGTAGCATTATCAAACATTTAATGAAGATGGTGTTGATCTTCGGTCACATCATTAAATCTTGTGGAGAACTGTTGCTGGTGTTCTTGGCGATATTTATCGCTAGTTATTTATTATATCGACGACAGAATGTCAGTTACAACGGTCACAAGTTGCCTCCCGCTATGCCGTCGTTACCAATCGTCGGCTCACTACCGTTTCTGCCGATCAGTATGAAAGATTTTGTTGAATTCTGCATCAGTCCACGAAACAAACTTGGCAAGATTTTCTCGCTGCGTCTTGGACCAAAGTGAGTGGTTACTAAAATTTTGATTAACATCAGTTACATCGACAGAAACTTAGTTTGCGTGTTTTATCGGAACGTGTTTTCGTAGTTGTGATATTCAGCACCTAACTCGGTAACTCCCACCGTCAGCGCTATTGTGCTGCATTGGTTTTGTAGACAGGAGAAGACATAGGCTAGACATGGTAGGCCTACAAAATTCGCAGACCCCACGGTCGACAGCTAATAATACTGTTCACGTTTCCGCTTGTTTCGCAGTACCGAAAACTTAACCTAGCGTAGCAAAAAGCGCTACACAGCGCACACGTTGATATAAGACAAAATGATACACTGCAGTTTATACACTGCAGTTGAAAGGTCGGATTTCATGGGGTTTCATATAGGCTTTGCTGTAACCGGTAAACATGCAGGTTTAGCTCGCGGGCATCCGCACGACTATGTGAGTCGATTACTGTCATAACGATAAGCTTGATAAACGAAACAGTAGATTATTATTAATATTAGGAAAGCTTTCATCAGATAAAAGCAAACCTAAAATTTCAGGATAGGTCTTCTACATTTCTGACCTTTTGGCTTCAGATCTCCTTAGCTGTTACAATTTAAAGTGTGTAGGCCTAGTTAATTAACTGGCATACAAAGTGTGTGCGATTTTAAAGACGACTTTGTCAATTAAAGGCTTTATGTCTAGGCCTATCGTGTGTTTCAGATATGTCGTATTAATCAGCGGAAAGAAAGCAATACACGAAGCGTTAGTTGTCAAATCGGTTGACTTTGCTGATCGTCCAAATCTTTATACGCCGTCGATGATCAATCCGAATGCTAAAGGTTTACTTCTTAAACAGTTTCATAATGTCACAATTGTGACAATGTACAGGGACAGCCAAAACACCTATATGTGACGTGTCTGAAATGACTGTAGGCAGTCTCGGAACCTTGGATGGTCTCGGTCTCGAACTGTTGGGTCTCGACTACATCCCTGTACCCCGGTAGCTAAACTTGTTCAGTAAATCGACAGAATTCAGTATGGTGTATGGTCTTATCAATAAAGATTAATGTGACATGGAGGAAAAGTAAGTTACTGATCCAGGAATAATAATAATATAAGAATCAACAATAGAACTGTACGCCGTATTGAACCAATAACGTGCATAAAAGTTTCATAAAGAACCGTTTTAGAACCAGATACGTCGGTTCTATTATTAAACTTTTGGAAAAGATTTTATATAAAACCTAAAAGAGTTCCATATGTGTGACAACGTTTAGAACCGAAAAAAGTTCTATATAGAACTGTTTGTTTTTCAGATCTTCCGCCGCCTTTGTTTAAATTACCTATGTTATGCAGCTGGCATATCTTCAGTCTTCACAAATTCACAGATTTTTTTTACTGCAATAACTTTACATTCTCGAAACGACACTAAACAGAGCAAAAGTTTTATAACAGTTGAAAACTGTCGGCAGGCCTTACACTTTGAGCAATTTGAGCCTACGCCACGGTTACGATAACGCAATCGTTGCGAGCAACGAACATTTTCCAGAAATTCTTTTCTGTGCGTCTATTGAAAAGCAAGCGGTTGGATCAAGTGTTGCTCCGAAAGATGATTTGAAAAATTGGCGTGTGTGTTTTAAGGAATTCTAATTGCTCATTACGATGCCAAGTTTCGTGTCCATCGTAAGCAATGTCTGTCGATCTTGAAGCAATTCGGATTCGGTCAGCGTGTTATGGAGACGAGAATCCTGATGGAAGTTGAAGAGATGATCAACAAAATACGAGAGCAGCAAGGTCAATCTTTTGACCCGAGACAGCTGGTCACTTCGTGTGTGGCAAACATTATCATGAACATACTGTTTGGTCATCGATTTGACCACTCCGATACAGCTTTTCAGCAGCACATATCTGATGTGAACGACGGGGCATCCAGTTATTCCCTGGCGATTGAGATATTTCCTCCATTGCGTTTTCTTCCGTACTTTAAGAAGAGGCTGGCTAAATGTCACAGGGCTCTGAGAAATGGTTTTACTTTCATCAGCAACAACATTGCTACCTGCTTACTGGTTTGTACAGTAGTTTTTCATTGTATGTGTTTTTGTAAAACTTGCGACATGACTATTTATTTGCGCCAAAATGGTGCAGCAAGCCAACAATGTTACCAGTGTCTCAAGTAATTGGCAGAATTAATTGTTATAGATCGTGTTGCTAAAAGTCATTTCAGCTAAGCCTGGTTCCCATCCAATGTAAATGCACGAAACGAAAAAAATATAGACACTGCTTCTGTCCCTGCGATTTAACTGTTACGTTTATTGTGACAGTTGTGTTTTTTTTGCGTCGAGTTTGCCGTTCCGTTATTGCATTTATTGCTTTTATTGTGCGTATGGCTTTTTGCTTGCATAAACTTACTGAAATAGCGTCGCTTTTGTCAGTTGCAGTAGTGAAAATAGCTTACGCAAGGGTCTTGCGTTACGTGTCTTGCGTTGAATAGAAACCATAAGTCGTCTAAGAAAAGCCTACTAGGTCTATAGTTTGGATAACCGCCGTAGGCTATACGTCGAATGTTACAAATTGAACTGAAATTATTGTGTGGACCTCTTTGCTTTCGAATCTTGACAAAACTTTTTCTCGTATCTTTTTATCTTGTGTTAATCTAACCGATATGACGAATTATTAAGCTTGATTTCGAGTCAGGCGTATATTGTACAGCAGTTAACTCGGTAAAAATACATGTAACGTGTTTTTTTCTGTAACAGAACCAGACTGAAAGTTTCGTCAACTACTACGTTGAGGCTCTGGGACCAGATTATGACCGGGAACAGCTCTTGTATACAGTGCGAGACTTGGTATTGGCAGGAATGGAAACAACGGCGACTTTCATTCGTTGGGCTATTGTACTTCTGACCAATCACGTCTCAGTACAAGAACGTCTTCGCGCCGAGATTGACTCAGTTATCGGCAGACAAAGACTGCCGACCTTGGACGACCGTTCAAGGTCAGCTAACGATAATTTGTCACATAAGACGCGTTAACGCGAAGTGATCTGCTTAGAACTTTAGAATAATCACTCACTGAACAATTGTCCAAAAATTGTACTTATGGGTCCAAAAATTTACGTGCTTTCGGTTTTCGGCTGCCCATAGAAAAAAACGTAGCCTGAGTCCCTAGAATTTTTATTGCACTCATTCATAGTGCAGTTTAGTTTGATTTCTGAAGTCTGCAACTTAAGTTGTTGCTTAAGTTCTTATCGCTACTATTTAGTGTGTCTGTCTGTTTTTTTATGATCTGTTGCCTAATATTACATGACATGTCATGATATAAAAATATATTTTTGTAAATTTTCCCTCATCCTTCGTCCCTGCTTTTTGTCGGCTGATACCGGAAATACAGAACTTTTTTGCGCATGGGCCATAAGCAAATGTTTGAACAGTTAGGGCATTTAGGAGGGATGCATGCGTCATAACAGATCTGAAATGTTACCGAATAATGTAGGCCCTACAACTGTCGCCTTCATATTTCTAAACACGTCCTTGGTTGTGCACGTCGATAGTCTGCCGTACGTTGAAGCGACGATTCTTGAAGTGCTGCGTTACAAAACGTTGGCTGCCCTGGGTTTGGCGCACTGCACGTCAAAAGACACTGAAGTTGACGGATGCTTCATACCGAAACAGACAACGGTGAGCAGCCGAAGTCTAGAGCTCTACTAAACTGTCACCGTATCTCGTAATAAGCCAACATTTTTTTCGCTTGTATGACTGTATCGATTGATCTAATAGATTTTGGCATGGACGTAGATGGTAGGAAATTTAAGAAAGCCGATCAGCTAACTTAGGCCTAACTAACGCGTTTTGTGTAACTGCAGCTGTCTTGCGAAACTTGATTCAGTCGCGTTTTTCACTGATACAGTACTAGAAGTTTCACCGTTTTTATTTCAGCAATTTCTCCGTCAGTTTCTTTCAAACTTCAAAACAATATCGAAAGAATCATACCTGACGATTATATTGCGCTTTCGGCCGTCCTAACAGGCCATGGTACGGGTTTTGACTGTCCGTCTATCTGTTTGTGTGCCCGTCTCTTTTGTCATTGTAACCCGTCTGAACTTTCAACTTAAAAATGTGGTTATAAAAACGTTTCTCAAGTATAAGCACCAGCTGTGGTTGATGCCGCTGCAGGTGCTGGTGAATCTATACAGTTCCCACATGGACCCTGAAGACTGGCAGCAGCCGCAACATTTCCGTCCTGAACGATTTCTCGACCAGTCAGGCAACGTCATCGACAGACATCGTGTTATTGCTTTTTCACTGGGTAGGCCACATGTCCGTTCTGTTCTGTCATTCGTTTGAAAAAAATCGTAACGTGGTTATAAACTCGTCTTTGTCAGTTAAGCGCAAAAATTGTTGTTAAATACTTAGCCTACAACGGTCTCCGTACACATTAGGCCTACGCCATGTTTCTGAGGTCTGTATTGTTGTGCTCAATCGATGTTATTCGTTTTCGGCGTTTCCATATTTCTTTTAAACATTTTTCTGATAACACAGTGCGAAAATTAGTGAATTATTCACAACTCATGTTTTCCCATTACACGTAGGCTATAGGCTTTGATATGTGGAGAAGAATCGGCATAGCTCGTGACTGCATGGCACAGCTTGACCGCCATATTTGGAAGCCATCAATCTCAGTCAGCACAAAGGTTCGTCTCTACATGGTTTACATACTGCGCATCCTACTATACTGTTGCGACACCTGGACAGTAACCAAGCAACTCTCAGACAGGATAGATGCCTTTGACATGTGGTGTCAAAGAAAAATACTCCGCATTCCATACACGCGCCATGTCACAAATGCCGAAGTGAGGAGTAGGCCTACAACAGGCGGCTTTGCTGCCTCCAGGTTGGTGCGCATGAGAAGGCTTTAACTTTTCAGCCAACTGACTAGAAGGTCATATGAGGAAGACTACCACAGGGTCGTGATCGCTGCAGCGAGCAACCCGCCTGCGCTTGCAGGATGCAGGTAAAGTTTGAATTTTTAAATTGTGATTTGTGCTGTTTTATGTCTACAACCACGATGTCACCCTTACACTGTATATAAACTGAACAGTTTTTTTATATAAATCATTAGTCATTACCAATGCCAAAGTCCTTGGTTAAAAGTGGTTCAGATGTAACTATAAAGTTAACATACTCGATAGAGCTATGATCGCTAATTTTGGACTGCAATTGAATGTTCGCGCAGGCAAACGTTCATGTCTCGGTGAACAGTTGGCGCGTCAGGAGATCTTTCTCTTCCTTGTCTCACTGCTGCAGAATTTTTTCTTCAAACCTTTAGAAGGACAGGACCGTATTGACGAAGAAGAAGTGTGGGGATTGACGAATGCGCCTTCTGCTTATGAAGTTAGAATGATTCAGCGGGATGTCTAAAAATATAACTCATGAACGACGTTTGTATACAGTATACTTTTAACTTGTAGCTTTTAACGCGTGTTGATACCAAAAAAGTTAAACGTTTTAAAAAATTAAACGATATCGTGTGCAAAAATAAACGACAGAACAAGAAATTATCGTATGATAATTCTAATAAACGCTTGTCATTATGTGTTTGGCGTGCCTTTATTCAAGTTATTTAATTAATAATAACTTATTCTACATCATAACCTATAGTACTGATATGAAGACCGTGTTGCGTGTCAAACACAGAACATCACAAACACGTTTTTACAAATGCTTTGCGTGTTATTTTTACACGAAACCACCAAAAATGTTAGCGAAAATGTATTACGCCAAAACGTTTGCGAAATGCTTTACGAAGTTAAATAAACAAAGCATTTTTAACATTTCGACGTTTCACGCATTTCGCGTGTTTCACGGTCGAACTGCGTCCTGCACAGAAAACAGCGAATGAGATAAGTCAAGAGTCATAGGTCAAGATTGGGCGTACAAATTTCCGCGTTCTTGCATTTGTTTTCCGTCCCTAAAAATTTCCCCGTAAAATTTTTATTGGACCTTCTATAAATAGTGCAGTTTTTTGCTTGCTTTACGGAAACAAAACTTTCTGCATCTGCTGCGATAGGCTTATTTTTATTTTTTACTGCGTTCACTTCTCATGGCAGCAGTTTGTGTGATTTGGACTATGCAGATGACATACCTCTTATCGAAATGTCACATACAGGCGTGCAGCAGCTAACATGCACAGGCCCTAATTAAAAAGATAGGCCTATTTAAGAAGCGTTGGGTTACGTACAAACGCCGAGAAGTGCAAAATCATCGTCAGCAATAAGAGAACGATACAGCCGTAATAGCCGACACCATTCTTCGCCTGCCGATGTCAGCACTTTCTGTTTTATGCGAATCGGCCTAAATTGTAGTTTAGTCACGTTGGTTGGATTAGCCAACGGTGAACACTGTTTGATCCACAATCTGCGTGTAAAGTTAAAAAAACACGTGGGCCAACTGAAGTTCCTATAGCCTAATTGAAGAATTGTAAAAATCTTGTCAACTAAACGAGCACAATAAAACTGCAAATAATTAACAGAAAGTTGCTAAAGTTATTCAAACAGCATAAATATCTGGTGTTTTGCAGTTTATATGGCATTATATTGACGTTGTTAAAAGGAGGTGTTACACGAGTTTTGCCCCGCTCGCGGTGCAGTTTTGAGGTCGCGATTTGCGAGTCCGACCATGGAGTCCTAGATTATCTGCTCTAGGACTTCATGGTCGGACGTTGAGCTAGTCGAGTCAGCCACTGTGGCTGAGCGCCGGTGTCGGCCGTGGTCTCGTCGGGGGTGCTAAAAATGACGGACGTGAAAATGACGTACCATCAGAATTGAAGGACAATTTTTTTCAAAACATCGAAGGAACACAAGTCAGAGCAGCAAAGTAAGTAATTGTAGTATATTATGTTCGATCTGATGCGCATCTGTAACTAAACATTGAATAATGCACGCAGTTGCTTCACACATTTGACACTGATATTTTTAAGTAGTGTAATTATAGTCCTGCAATTTCATGTCCGTTATTTTCAGTCAACCCGTCTTGCCGGTTGACGGTGACATCGTGACGGGTCGCGGCTTCCCTCGTCGTCCAGCCCCCAAGGTCAACATCTCGTCGACGGGCGTCTGAACGGCGTCATCGCCACGGCCTCGTGCCGGCGCCGATTTGCTGACCTCAGCCCCTACAGTGGGCCGAACGCGCCGCTTGGCATCCGTCAGCATGCTGTCGGTGACCAGCAGGCGGGGGACAGCTGCTGCTGCTGCTTGGCCGCTTGACGTCACTGCTGTAGGTCTGGCTGACGACTTATCATTAGTACCTGCAACCAGAACGTGACAGCGTCATTTTCACTTGAAAGGTAAAATAAAAGGTTAAGTCCCCGGTACTTGTTATAGCTTTTGTTATATGAAACTAGCTCACGGCCAGAAGCGCTTTTACAATTTCGCCCGCGTCGGCGAACAATTGGACCCGCGGTTTGCAGCAAGCAGACATACCACCGCCCCAATCTGTCACACTAGGCTTTTACCCCGTAGCCGTAAGCTAATACGCATTTCCTAGCCCACGAAGAATAGGAGGCTGAGTTGACGCGAGCACACAGTACGTTAGCAACTTGCTCAAGGTTGCTTGCAAATGACCGGCAGTGAGAATCGAACTGTAACCTGAAAGTTAAGACTCGACACCAACCACTAAGACCACTTGCACCTACATAGGCAGGTAGTTCTAAACAACTTGCCCAGAGTTGTTACTTGGTAGCGGACCGGCTGGGAGTTAAACCTTGTACAATGCACGTCACCATACAAACACCACTTTCATATCTAGAAGCGAACTTGCGCATGGCCCCCCTCGAAAAAGGAAACTAATCATAAGAGTAAAAGGTCGAGTAGACCCAACCTAAAGCAAAATATTTTTGCTATCGATACACGGTATGCGCCAGTCATCTTTGTTCACATTTCTAAATACCCCCTTTTGCTTATTTCGCTCAATTAAAACTAACGTTTTCAAGTCCGCCGAGAAAAAAATGTTACGTTTTTCACCCTTCAGAACCTTTTGTGATTGACGCTATAAGGCGAAATCACACAACGTACACCCACCGCTGTCGCTAGACAAGCGGGCATGTACGGAAGCGGAAATGACGTCATCATCACGTGGTGTCGGCGGCTCAGTGACGTTAGATTCGTCGAGGCACTCGGACACCGAAGTCAGCGCCATGCGAATATTATGATCCGAAGCAGTCTGCAACCGTACGAACCAATTTCACATTGTAATTTGCAGTAGCAACGGCGGCTAGCCTATTATGATACATATTATTGCAACAGTTAATATTTACAGTATATGTTAGCGCTATTATGCGGTCGTCCTAATAAGCCTGCATTACGAATCTCTCCCATTTGTCTGTCTGTGTAGTACGGACTCGTAAAACTGTAAGAAAAAAAAAACAAAAAATGTCTAGGTTTACGTTTCCTTCAGCAGAAATAATAGGCGTGCCTTTCCTTCTCCGGCGTGCCAATTTTTAGTTTAAAAAGTCAAAGATAAAGGTCTGCGGACGTCAAAAAGTTCACATCATTAATTTTAACTGTTAGCACATTTTTTGTTTACGAGTTAGCTACAAACCAGTACGAAACAAAAAGACGAACGAACAATCAGACGGACGGGCAAGATCGGTAATGCGACCAGTTTGTACGGCCGCAGAATAACGGTTGAGACCTGCGTCGGACGAGTAGAGAAGATTTTAGTCTGTACAGTGGTCGACTGTCGTTTGCCTTTTTGTTTGACGGCCAGTCGGTTCTTAAGCAGACTGACGTCAAGACTCTGACGACAAGCGACCACGTCAAGGTTGTCGGTGACGTCACGCGCTACGTCATGCCTGACGTCATTCTGATGACTTTCCTTCGCGTGACTTTTATCTACAGTCACGATCTTCGGAGACGCTCCCTCCAGCCAACCAACACTGAAGAAATCCTACAACACCGAACGCGATCAATACAATGCATTTAGCAAAACTGTATAGCTAGCCAGTGTTAGTTTCAACATTGTGGAGATAATACGATCGTACCTTCTATCTTCATGTAATCCTTGAATCTTGGAGTTTGTCACGTTCTGATCTCACTGACAACGGAACAATACACAAAACGGCAGGCGCCAAAACCTGCCGCATTAAATGCGGCAGGTTTTGGTCACTGTGACTGCCTGCTGGAGAGAGTTCAGGGTTTTTACGCGCAACAGCAGTTACTGCTGTAGCGCCTCGTAGCTATCGCAATTCTGTCTGTCTGTCCGTCTGTTCGTCTGTCACAAGGGTGGATCAGTCAAAAACGGTGCAAGCTAGTATCATTAAATCTTCACCGTCGGTTGCCTGGAGCACTCTAGTTTCAGGAACCGTAAAGCGTTTCTATAAATTCAGAGGGTCACCCCGAACGATGACGCTGAATGAGAGGGCGGTAGGGAAAATTTGCGATTTCCAGCCGATACGGCGTTGGCAGAGGTAGAATTTTCACTTTAAACCTCTAGAAGGATTGGTGAGTACAAGTAAAAACACTATAGATAATTAGCCGCCGATCGTCTTGCGCCCTCTGGCGACTGGTTTTGTTTTACAAAACTTTTAAATATGCACCGCTGTTGCGCGTTCTTCCTTGCGTTAGCTGGGCTTTTCTTTTGTAGTTTACTCTCGCACGAAAATGTTGATTTCACGAAGTCCAGAAACAGTTTGTTTCAATGGAGGCGCATTGCGCAGCGCCATGTTTGCTTACTTTTTCGTCCGCCTGTGACCGCTGAACAATAATGCAAGTACGTATGACTCCTCTGGACTCCCCTGACAACAGGGAGTGACACTACAATTTCCATTTTCAGTGCAAAACATGTTTCAAAAACATGCATGTTCATTAAACTACAGTGTTCATTCAAGTAAGAAGAACTGTGAAGATGCATTACTGATGCTGTTTTATGCAGCTACACGAGCGGTTGGTTTACACGCACTGTTGGATTCAGTCATAGATGATACAAACATTAATTTGCAAATACAATACATAAAAACATGTTTGTTTAGTTTTATAAAAACATTTAAAAACATGCATAAGAACATTAAACTACAGTATTCATTCAAGGAAGAAGAACCGTCAATACGAATCAAATAGTCAATAATACTGCTACAAAACACTCGCTCTGTCCAGGAAATAAACGCTAAACGCAATTTGTCCATGACAAAATGCATCATTTTGTATGTTTACGTTTTGACAGTAACAAAAACACGACATTAAAAACATAAAAACGAAAAAAAAATTTTTTAAAACACAAAATATTTTTTTTTAAACTTTTATTAAAAACATTAAACATTTTTACATTTATGGATTCAGTTGTGCGATGTTATGCATGACAGGCCCACAAACCTGGTCGGAAAAGTCTTCAGCGGTGCTGACACTGCGTGTCAGTATCGGTCGATTACCATCAGACGAACTTGTCAAGTCCTGCCAACAAAACATTCGAAATCGTTGCGTCTGAAAGTCACGCGAACGAATCCAGTCAAACCGATACCAAAACCGATTCCAGTATCTAAATGGCATATCAAGGTCATCCAAGGTCAAACATTTAAGGCCCTTTGGGGTCATTGGAAAACCGATAAACTACTTTGTGTCGCCGTGTAGTAATGATGGCCGTAGCTATAAAGGTTCTGAAGATATATGCACCTGAAATGGCTAGAAATTGCACTTTTGGTTACCTCACTGTCGTTTGAGAACCCCTTTCCACGGAACCCCAACAAACATACCCGCAAAAACTTAATAGTCCACCGCTTGAAAGTAGAGTCCATGGTCTACATTAGTGCCGCTGTCAGCATGCATCTATCTTCTTTTAACACGTTGACTGCCAACTTCCCCATTGGGTCGACGCGAAAAGCTCCCCCAGATGCCAACGACCCCATGGAGTGGACAGATTTATTTTCATCTTAAAACTCTGTTTTTTTTGGAATTTTAGATTGTCAACTGTACAACGTTAAAATGCACGTGTATCTGTATGAGCTCTGTTGTTTAGGTGATGCTAAGAACTGAAACGAAACCAGTTGTCTGCAGTTTGCAGTGTTAGATTTTTTCACATCTTCACGGACTATCATAAACATTTAATGAACATCTAACTGTGTTCGTATGAAGTATACTGTGGTTTAAATGTTATAAACAGACTGTGTAATATTTCAATATGACTAAATTTTAGTTGTGTTACTGTGTAAAATATGAGTGGTCAGAAATAGAGAGCAAGTAAAAAATTGCGCAATCAACTTGCATGTTACATTTGGTGCAAAACAGCAATCCAAACTTTAAAATTACCCTTAAAATTGCCACAATGGCATTATACTGTCAAAGAAATTAATTATTTATTATCAAATAAGATAAAAAACATCAGACCCAAAACATGTACGCAAAACATGTACATGTATAGACATACAGTCATCTGCTAAAACTCCCATGTTACTGGTTGCTTCAGGCTCATCTGAGAGTGCTTCAATACGTCTGCATCGCCCATGGACTGACTGAAATGAACTTTGATTGAAATACTGCATGAGGAGACGATTTGTCTCAAATATGGAGTTGACGCAAAAAAAGAGTTAAAGTTAGTGCCTTATGAGCTGACACTATGTGTCAGCCATGGGTACGACACATAAATCACAACACGGAAACACCGCATGAGGAGACAATAAGTAGCAGCCACGGGGATGACAGACAAGTTCATTCTATGGTCCTGATAAATTGTGTATCACCCATGGGGTTGACAAAATATCATAAGTTACTAATGTACAAACGTACTCATGGGATTGACATGTCCGCCCCATGGGTTTCTTGTTGCTGTCATTCATACTGTTAGCCCCATGGGGCATACATTTGTCCACCCCATGGGGTTAAGCATAGCATCTATTTAAAATGAGTTCGTCCACCCCATGGGCCCTGGCAGTCAACGTGTTAAATTTCCGTAGCGAACTCCGAATAGCGCATCTTGGCATAGCAGAGTGCGTAAAAACCCTTCATGGTCATCCAAAGTCGATGATTTTTCGTGTCATCTGAAAGCGCTTATGCGACTTCATATTAATGATCAATAACAACCGTGGCCCTATCTCTCACCGTTTCTAAGATACGGAGACTTACCGGTTGAAAACGCTCATTTTCCTACCCCACCTCTGTATGTCTGGCGTTACACTGACCATGCGTCACAGACTTAAGCGGTTCATCCACCTACGGGCTCAAAGGCCTAAGAAAGGGAAATGAGCACCCCGCCTTCGCCCCAGTTAGAGTATGGCGCCTTTACCTTTACCTTTACCTCTGTTCAACCCAAATCTGAGAATGCTTTCATTACACTAGATCGCTGGAATTTTGCGCTCGAAAAGCTCTGACACCCGGCTAATTCATCGTGTAATAAAATTTCAGGTAGCCTAACTCACGCGTGATTACAACGCATCAAAGTCACACCAGACGGACAGACGTCGTGGCCTGACAATAACGTCCCATGCTATGGGCAGTAATTACATTGCAACATATAGCACGGAGAAATTGAAGATTCGGGGGTCAAAGGCCCCAGTCGAAATTTGCATCGCTGGGCGGTTGATCTGATTACTACTTATTACGTCTTATTATTTGTGCAGATAGTTACAAACAGCGACACTGGAGACAGCGACGTACGGTAAATCGGAATTCGTCAGGATCAGTGCTAAGAGCCAGAAAATTAAGCACGCGTCGCTCCATGCTATCCGGCGACGTGCATTTCAACAGCCAGTCGGCGTTCTTGCCTGTGTCCAGAAGATCACCAGTCGATATGCTCTTCAGCTTGTTGTACGGCGCACTAGGCCTACACAAGCACAGAATCACACTGTCACTATTATAGCATGTATGATATTCTGCATTATCTCACACTAATACGTGCCATAATAATCTGCTGATGTCACCGGTTTAGTCTAGTGAGTGGTGCATATTGCGGAAATAACAGCTTGTTTGCATAGTTTTCTCTGGCGGCTGTATGATACAGCAAGTCTATCACGGGCGAGCCCAAACAGCCGTATAAAGTTTCCTAGTAATCAAACGACTTAGCTCTGCGTTCTTGTCCGTTAATTCACCCGCACCCGAATTAACCGCTACGTTTAAAGTTAGAGTTAGTTAGAGTTAGGGATAGGGTTAGGGTTGAGGTTAGGGTCAAAGATTAGGTCAGGTTTAGAGTTATCGGTAGCGTTAGCGTTAATGATAATAATTCGGGTGCAAGTGAATTAGCGGACAAGTACCCAGTTCTGCTTTTAAAGCGAATTTTAAAATTCATTATGTGCCGACCGTACTTAAGTAACGGTCAAGCTGTTGTCATGGTTGTCGTCCGTCCATCTGTGCGTCAGGGATGTATTGTGGCTAAACGGTGCAAGATAGGGCCACCAAGGTTACTATTAATCATTAATAGGAAGTGGCATACGCCCTGTCAGATTAGATGGAATGGAAATCAATGACTTTGGATGACCTTAAAAACCGTTACGCACTATTGCGGCTAAACGGTGCGGGATAAAACCTAAGTTGCTATTGATCACTAATAAGAAGTCGCATATTGGCTTTCAAATTACCTGCAAATCATCGACCTTGGATGACCTTGAAGGTCAGTACTGCAACAGAAACTGTAGCCTATAGCTGTAGCGTGTTTTCCCGAGCAAAACGTCTTAATGTGAAAAATATTTGCAAACCTGTGTCCGATATTTTCCTTGTTCGTTAATTTTTTTAAGCTATTTATATCACCTGGCAAAATGACCAAGTGCGATGTCTGTTATACTGGCGTTCGTTGTAGCTTTCGAGACAGCGTTAACATAGCGTGCATGGAACTGTGTCACCTCTGACAAATCGCTTTTTCTTCGTGACTGGAAGTTGGAGGCTGGGCTTTGGACGTAGGCGGTACGGTCGGCTTTTCCTAGCGATAGCTGGGCTTCTTGTTATCATTTTACGGCACTGTCTGTTGTGTATAACGTTTCTGTTTTCAGAGCTCGTTAAGACTGCAAGACCTGCAGCATGCAACATAAGCTTACTTCATGCCATGAGCTGGTTAAGCATAGCCGGGACTGGTGGAGGATTAAAGCTCTGCCCTTCTCTTTGTCGGGTACGGTAGGGAGAAGGTCCGCCCACTTATGTCTTGCTTTTTAGACGGCAAATTGTATTAATTTGGCCAGGTAAGAAAACAGCTGGTAGTTTACTTGAGACGAGTTGTGATGGGCGTGGCAGCAGACGTTGACGACGCAGCAGCAGCAGCTGAAACGGCAGTACTGTGACTCGTGCCGCTGTCACTGTCGATGTCTCGCGACTCCAGTTCGTCGTTGAGGCTGCGCGCAGACTTCACCCGCGGCATAGCCGCAGCACGCCCGACGTCATCGGTCGACGACGACGGCAGACCGGCGCGCCGCTGGCGACGACCACGACGTCTGAACAGCAGGTCGCGTAGAGACCGCAGGAAACGAAACCGATTAGTCGATGATGACGATGATGATGGTGTAAACGTAGATCGAGCGTCATCGTGTCCAGACTCCGCCAGAGACATCGCTGCACAACAAACGACGTCTTCATTTCTTCGAATAACGCCAAATTGACAAATAAGAGGACTACAACGTAGGCTAGATTTTTCGTTACCGCTCGGTCGACGGCGCAAAATAATTGCACAAAACCATCAAGGGGTTTCAAGCGTTAATACGCGGCGGTGCAAATTTTCCAGAAATTTTTTTACCCTATACGGTTCCGTCGATGTGTAAATTTGTAGTGTAGTCGATATATTCGATAATAGTAACGACTGCAAGAAATGTGAACTGTGCACAAATACAGCTTTAAAATTGTGGATCAAATTTAATTTAAAGGGAGTGAAGCTGTAGCGTAGTCAACTATTTTGCCCTCCTATATAAAGCACACATGTGGCGCACCATAATATTCGTCATACACGGTGTTTCATAAAAGGGACCCCTTTTTCTTTTTTTCATAATTCACTCAAATGATGATCAATTTGCACAAACTTTTTACCAGTTGTAGCTGAAAAAATACTAGTTCAAAATATTTAAACTAAGTATGGCAGTTGATTAAAGATTCTTTGCTGTCGTGACGTAATGCTGACGTCATAATGTATCGTGAGTACAAGCTTGCTTGTCTCAACTAGTGCTGTCAGTTGCTACCCTGCTTCGATGGTGAACTTAATCTGGTTCGCTAATGAAAAATGTTTATCGTGTCAGCACTGAGCAACATGTGGACATGAAATCAGGCATCTCGTGATCTAAAAACGCAACCACTGTGCAAGATTGGTGTGCTAGAGCACTGCCTTGCTCGAACATGTGAAAGTCCAGCTATCCCCACAAACACGTAAATGCGATCGCTTTGCACGTCCTTTTGTGGCTGCAACTGCAAAACTTCAAAAATTTGTCATCAACGAACCAGATTTTTTCACCATTGGAGCAGGGTAGCAACTGACAGCACCAGTTGAGACTAGCAAGTTTGTACCCATGACACATTATGACGTCAGCGTTACATCACGACTAGCAAAGAATATTTAATCAACTGCCATATTGAGTTTGGATATTTTGAACTAATATTTCTTCAGCTACAACTCATAAAAATTTCATGTAAATTGATCATTATTTGAGTGAATTATGAAAGAAAGAAAAAAGGGTCCTTTTTATGAAACACCGTGTAGATAGTGTAAAAATAACCAATTTTGGCTAGACGTCAATTTTAATCATACGAACCTGGACTGAATGATTCTAATAGGCCTATAATTGTTTTTATGCTTTTAGACACTAAATGCACAAAAACATTGCACTATATATCCAGCGAGATATTTCAGTCATCGCTGTTATATCCTTGCGGCTATAATTAGGCCTACACCAGCACCGTATCCTGTTACTTACCTTATTTGTCGTGTTGCTTTTGGCAATCACACTGTAACGCAAACTTGCAATTATTAAGCGATCATTAAGCTTAACGATCCCATCACACCCCAAACACGTCGGCTGTGAAGTAGGCCTATATGGCCAGCATTCGAATAAGGAACTTACAAAATAAGTTTAAGTAACTTAAACCGTATTGTAAAGCTGACTAGGCCTACATTTCACGACGCTGGACACTTAATAATTTCCAAGTGTTGCCACTGCTTTTGGTTGGTAAATTTCAGAAATCGGTTAATATTTGATGACTTTATAAATCTATTAACGTTGGGGGCTTGCTATTTTATGGACCACCCGCGCTACATTGGACAAAAGTGACGAGTTTGTCTACAATAAAAGCTGGTGTCATTAGGCAGAGCAAGGACGACGACTAAAACATAACAACTTACTGGCGATGTGACGTCGACGTAACGAGACCGCTTGCAGTCTGCGCTCGAGCCGGATACAACTAAGGTGCGCTCACAGTCACTGAAATTTACCACAGTCATGGTTGCATTACCGTAGACCTAGGCCACATATCATGATCTATCTAACACGCCCTCTGGAAAGCACCCAAAGCCGAACACTTAGCAGATCGAATTGCTGTTGATATTCGTATGAAAAAAAACAAAAAGTGTACAAGTGTAAAATCTGAAGCCAGGGAAGGGCGAAATTTGAAGACATTGAAAACGTGTGCCGGCTCCTTGAATTTTGCATAGATCTCACCCACTGCGCCACAATTTTAAGCGTATATGGCCCACGTAGAAGAAACCAAAATAGTGCAGATGTTCTTCCTCAGAGTTAAATCGGTGTGCCAAGCTTCAGCTGAAAGTGATTCGACTGGTGGCAATGCGGATATTTTTGTGGACTCGTTTAATCATTAGGATATGGCGAAAACTATAGGAATAAATTTTGCCAGCCGGCAGCACCGTTCACGCAGAGGTTTGCTAAGTCTGATCACTTCTAGGCCATTTGTAACTACAGCACTGCGTTGTTCTGCTTCCATAAAGCTCTACGCTCTAACTAATTTCTTAACAGACTAGTTGCGGACCACAAACTGCTGAAGAGATTTCCTGCTATAAGCTTAAACAGGACAAAAGTTACGTTCAAGCATTATGAAGTTAATCTGCACACGGTTTGTTAACAGTTTCATCTGACTGAAACAAAAATATACAAACAGACAACCATAAGCATGTATCAAAAAAGTTTAATGCAAAAAGCACTCAGTAGCACATCAAGACGCATGAATAGCACGCTTATACTCGTACATACCGACATCACAAAATATTGCACCATCGGCAAAAAAAGCCGCAAATAACGTTCACGGTTGAGCAAGCAGAAAGAGGCGTGATTCTACTGTACAAGCGTCATAGCAAATTAGAATCAACCTCCTACCATTATCACTGCTCTAGCACTGCACACACAATCACATGCAGGAGCTCCTAACCGCTTGTCTTCTACCAACAAAAAGCCCAGATGGCGCTAGGGTGTGCCGACTGTACCGCCTGTATCCGAAACCCAGCATCCGACTTTCAGTTGCGAAAAGAAAGCGATTTGCCAAGTGACTACAGACCCATACATGCTATGGTGGTGCTGCTATACCGAACGCTACAATCAACCTAGGAAATGATACTGTTATTCGGCGCACATGAGTAATGGCTGCAGGCAAAAACTTTGCATTCAAAATTGCGGCCAAACCCCACATGGTTACATATTGGCAGCTTATAGGAATTCGTCAGCGCCCTAATGGTACCATCGCCGACCCATACAACGTACGGTTTAGCCACAATACATGAGTTACGGACGACAGACAGACACATCGTACCCAAAGATCGACCTAACAGTTTCAGAAGTGTGCTGAAAAGTTTTGCTTAATTTGCACAAGACTACACAATAAATGCAACACGCAACAATAAATAAACGAGTTCGGTTTAACTAAAAATGACAACCATGAGGCATGCAGTGCTCAGAAGTATATCTCAAAAGTGTTCTGCAAAACTATGACAAAGTCTAGCACTAAACTGAACCACAAACATACTGAATTTCTGAATCAGATTCCGGTTGCACATGCACGATTTATAAATAAACCAGCAACGCAACTTATCATAAAATAAAAAAGAAAATGACAAAGCATGAAACGAAAAATGTCGTAGGCCTATAAAGCATAAGCAACAACTGATGAAGGCAGCAGTGTAACTGTGGACCTAAACATGATAAATGTACAAAACATCAGCTGATATTGCCCGCACCACACTGACTGCGTGTCAATATGCTGCTGAATAATATCACCTTTTGTGATTTTTGCTGTTTTCGATGTGCGAGTTCTCTAATGTTGCCATTAACAACTGATGTTTTGTACATTTATATTTGCGGTTTTATTACTAAAATACTGTTTTCCTATACTGATGATCAGTTAGAAAGATATTGCGCCTCAGATATTTTTTACAGTAGCCAAGCCACTTATAACTGTTACTTACTACCTAATGGCGTGACTGAACAAAGCAGACGATAAGCGTCAGGCATGACGCCACCGCTGGCTTGCATTGCTGACAATATTGAACAAAATTACTTTTATATCCACAAAATGGCCATATAAATAAACGAATTAATATTGCACGCATCACCTGCTTAATATAGGCCCGGAAAACACTGCAATAATGCTAATTTAACTAATCGTATTATTACAGTTATTGGACCGTTGCGTAAAATTCCCATTGGTAAAATTGGACTGCAGCATTCAATGGCCCATCACCGAAAACCCCCTATAGACGCAAAAATCTCGCAGATATCTCTTACACAGACCGAGTTATAGCCAATTTTGTCCAAAATTTCGTTGCCATGGCAACCAGGGAGGGTCCGGGGTAAAATTGAATGACACCATTAGATTGGCCATCCCCAAAAACCATATTCCAGAACCAAAAATTACGACTCTATCTTATACATAGCCAAAGTTATGACCGTTTAAAGAATTTTTTAATTTTCCCCATAGGCGCCATTGTAATTTTTTGATTTTTGCGAATAAATACGTTAAATATTAAATTTTAATTTTCTAACCACAAAAAGGCACTTCCTTGTGCAGAACCGCGTCGTTTGACGTATTAAGCGTAAAAATCCTTCAAGAGATCTGATCTGTAGGTGCGTTGAAGAAAAAAAGCATATATAAATAAAATTTTTTGCGTATATTTCACCCATTTGCCGAGAAACGCCCCTTGGAGGGATTTGCATAAAATTTTGTATGACGAGTCCCCTCGCCGACGTAATCAACCGTGCCAAATTTTATCTAAATCGGTTCAGGGGTTTTGATTCTGTAGGGGGTCGAATTTTTGGCTTCCCCATAAGAAAGAGAAGTCGCTGTTAATACTAGGCTTGAACTACCATTCAGCCTGTGATAATAATTAACAAAAATATCAGCCATGAACCTAATTAGCGCTTGCTTATGGTACCTATCCATCGTCCCCATACTGAACTTTAATAAATCATAACAATTACTAGCAACACAACGAAAATACGTTAAAATATGGTGGACCATAATATGAAGCAACATATATGATGTACGACAATGTAGAAGCAAACGACAGACTTGGCACAAATTGCAGAGCATTAATAGGTCAAAGCAATCACGATTATAAAAGCATCCAAGCATCCAATAAGTTTCTACAGTTTACAACAATGATACAAAAACTACTCTGCAGAAATACATGTAGTGTTAGGAGCCCATATTATGGGACAGACGGACGGACGGACGGACGTACAGACGAACAAGACCCATATTACCACCTATTAGGACGGCCGCATAATAAGCAGCAGTATGAAGGGCGTTTCAAAAGTTTTGAGCTCGACGTATTAGATGACCCTACTTAAGTACTATTACTCGGATGTGACGTCATTGTGATTTAGGACGTCACAGAACACTAAGAGGAAATGATTTGAAAAACTAACACAAACAGCATAAAATCAGGATCGCCGTTGCATGACAATTTTCCAGTCTTTCAGATTTTTTGTTTTTCAGACAATCTGCCATCCCTCCGGGGTCGGTTAAATGAGTAGTAACCCATTATATGGGTTACGGAAGGTGGGGACCTTTGTACAGCTGACTGGGTTGCCTGGCCGGCCGGTGCGCCAGCCTGTGTTTGCAGGCTGCACGCGGCGGATGTGCGATCGACAGCTCTGGTTAGTGACGAAAAGCGCATTAGAGGTGTACGTCGTACACGACGATGCGCTATACAAATTGACAACCTTTACCTTTACCTTTTTTACCTTTTCT
>Ga0209367_1002332_pt1 | contig 24962 bp, 13 predicted proteins | sample WorMetLIZISLAND2_FD_187412 | JGI IMG/M metagenome (GOLD analysis project Ga0209367, IMG submission 187412) | Marine gutless worms symbiont microbial communities from Max Planck institute for Marine Microbiology, Germany - Olavius geniculatus... ... | reverse complement strand
TTAAAATTGGTCAATAATTGGTGGTGATATGGACAAGTAAAGTGGCACGTTTTTTATGGCCCACGGTGTATGATTAGTGTTTACATTGACCAGTTACAGCCGAGCTACCAGAAGCTTCTGTGGCACTGCTGACAGCATGGTGGCATGGTAGCAATAAATACTGCATTCAATCCTGCATGCGGTTGTTAATTTTTGTCTTATATCACTTTAGTTCTTTCTTATGTTTTTGTACAGAGCTCTCGAGGCACTAATTAACTTTGCTTACAATGGCCGCATTCAGATTGACACCACAAATGTCCAGCTGTTGCTGGTTGGCTCCAGTTTTCTTCAGCTTCAGGTTGTGAAAGACGCCTGTTGTGATTTCATGCGAAACAGGTACACCATTCAAGTTACTTCTGTGTCATAATATTTTTCTCGATATTAATTTTGGTGCCGAGTGAAACGTTTAACTCATGAATAGCAAATTTTGCATGCCTTATCGTAGAAATTAGCTGTTGTTAAAGATCATATATGTTGAACTTTGCCCCACTTTGTAGCTGAAAATTATAATTTAAGAGAAAAAAAACATCACAGGCAGTTACCATATTACAGGCTTTATCTTACCAATTGCAGTTTTATTGCAATTATGTTGTTCTATGATACTTATTGCTTGTATTGATTTGTACATGTCATTTTTTTTCATATTTTCTGTATTGTACTTAATAAGTTGATAAATTCATCAAATTACAACCTTTATATACATTGTTGTTGTTGACGTTTCGCCAACGGCTGCTGCCTTCGTCGGAACAACTTTCCACCAGGTGTCGCTGTGGCGGACAGTAAGTAGTCATAGATGTGTGGAATTTGGTAAGACCCTTCGTCTCGGTTCATCGACTTGTCTTGTTCTTTTCTAATGTGTATCGCTTCCCTGATCCACTGGTCAATTCTGTTGCTTTCTCTGTTGATCGCCTTGGCGCGGTCCCAGTCTGTGACGTGGTTGAGAGAGATGGCGTGGTCTGTGACTGCTGACTTGTTGTGCTCTGTTGCGGCGGATCTACTGGTGCTTCAAGTGTATGCCCTCACATTTCGTTGTGTAACTTCCTGTCGATGTTCCTGTAGCCATACCCCCAAAAGCTCTACCTGTTTCTCCAATGTAAGTTTTGTCGCAGTTTTTGCATGGTATTTTATATACACATTCACAGGCGTCTTGATGTCTTCGCTTGTCCTTTGGATGTTCGAGTAGACTTCTTAGTGTCTGGAATGGTTTCATGGCTGATGAAATACCATGTGGTCTGTTAAGCTTGGGTAACGGCTTCCGACAGGCCATGTACATACGGTATAACCACTGTTGTCCTGTTTTCCTCTGCAAGCTGCGTGACTAATTTCCGAGTGACCTTCTTCTGCTTGACTGTTTCCATCTGTCTTGACTTTTTTGATGCTCCAGTCTGGATACCCTCCACACCATGTGAGCGCCATTTGGATGTGGTGCTATTCCTGTTTTGTACTTGTACAATTGCAGTCTGTCGTTTGTTTATTAAATGCTTAGATTTAATTTTGATTTGATGTGATTGGTCTGATAAACACAGAGGCCTACAAATGCAAGTTTCAAATCTTAACAGACTGCTAAACAGTGGCTTCAAATAAATGGGTTTGTTCCACGTATGATGGATGGTGGAATGTGAAAGATACAGTGTTTAAGAACAAGATGTTGTTGTTCAGTGTACATAGTTAAGAATTTAAGAATGTGCAGAATATGCTACATGAAAATGTGGCATTTTTGCAGTAGGATATTGCTTAGTATAATTAAAAAGCTATTAATTATCTCGGGTGTGTTTTCAGGCTGCATCCAAACAACGTAATTGGGGTTCGCTCATTTGGTGACCAGTTTATGTGCACAAGTCTGGTGGAGGCATGCAACAAGTACATTCAGAAGTACTTTGTTGATGTTGCTCAGTCCGAAGAGTTTCTGTCGATGGAACAGAAAGACTTGGTGGAGATACTGAGCAATGATGAACTTCACGTCTCATCCGAAGAGCAGGTATAAACTATGCAGCACAGTTCGTACAGTGTCTTCTTCCTTTACTTATAAATCTATACATACCGGTGGCCTTTCCTATTTCGCTATTTTCTACATCATTTCAAATCTGTGTCCGGTAAAAAACTGGCCCCTAGACATCGTGCAATAAAAATGCCAAATCTAAACAAATTTGAATAAAGTTTCGTACAATTAATCCTCAATAAATTCCTGAAGCGACTGTCAAATTTCGTTGTAATATATGATTTCTTACCAAGAAAATTACTAATTGTTGAATATCGATAAAATTATCTCCGTTACCACTATGGTGTTACATAAGTAAACCCTTATGTACATTTGCATAACTTTAACAAACAACATCTGATTCTGGCAAAATATTACATCAACAGTGTATCATCTGTTGGCAATCAAAGTGCCAAATTTCAATCAAATCTCTCTACGCAAACAACAGTTACAGCGGCTTTCGTGAGGTTGCCTCAAAACGTTAGGTGTCCAGTGTTAGGCAATCATTTATTTAATCCTGAAATTGTCCATGGCGTGCTGGGAAATTTCGCGATAAACTTTTTTAGCACCATACCCTTTATTTGCCTCAGCAGTTTAATTAAAACACAATCATCTGCAGAAAACACCATTTTGTTATGGTTTATGTTATTTTGATTGTGTCAACAAACGTCACTTCCGCTTGAGCGATTGCAGTATGTAACGCCATATTGGTAACAAAGATATTTTGTTATTGATATTCATCAACATTTAATAATTTTGGTGAGAAATAATATTTTTCAACAAAATTTGGCAATTGCTTCAGGAATTTATTGTGGATTATGCATACAAAACTTTATTCAAATTCGTTCAAATTTGACATTATTATTTCACGATGTCTATGGGGTCAGTTTTTTACTGGACACAGCGTACAAGCTTTACACGCTCATCTTCTAGCCATCTGCTTGACGTTCCGCACCATAACTTTTTATTTGATTTTCATGCATTTCGAGTTTATGCACAATAAGTACAAGTATATAATTCTGTTTTTATCCATATTCATCAAGCCCAAACACTTGCCTTCTTCAGACGTCATTTTAAGACTCATTATTTTCAGTCTGCTTACTTTGCTCCTTAGTGTCCCTTTCCAATATGCCCTGATTCTCTTGTGAGATTTTGTTGCTATATAATTTTGTTTGTCTTCATTTTGTCACTTCTGTTGCTGTAGCTTATACTTTTTAGCGTCATAGTTTGATAATTTTTGATAATTTTCTGTCTTGCTTTCTTACAACTAGTGCTGAATAGAGCTGTCAGATTAACGCATTAATGCATTGATAAATTAACGTGCATTAAAAAAATTAATGCAGATATGTAAATTTATTTTAATCTACTAAATTCTGTGAAGCAAAAGTTCCAATATTCTGCTAAGCTGCGGTTATTTGAAATCGAATGAATTCAAGTAACTAAACTGTAGTTGCTGTTCCATCCACCATCGTAAATGAATAATTATTTCAATGACAGGCTAACGGATTTCTGTCCTAGCTATGACGTCAGTTATTGTTGATTATACATTTAAAAGTGTGTTTCTAACTTTTTATTAGGCGGGACCCCCAATCATCGCGGGGCCCGGGGTAACTTACTTTCCTACTGTCCCTTTTGACAGGCCTGGGTGCGTTAATAATGCGTTAATTAATGCGTTAAAAAAGTTAACGCTTCTATAGCTCTAGTGATGGTGGCAACTGTTAGGTGTTTGAGGCTGCAATGAGTTGGCTGAAGCTAAAGAAGGAAGATGTGAACCGAGGTCATGCAGTGGCGGATATATTGAAATGTGTTCGTCTTCCACTGCTGGCCCCGCAGTATCTTACCGATAAAGTAGCCAAGGAGAGTTTAATACACAACTCACTTCCATGCAGGTTGATTGCACTTCACTTGTTGTAAAATATTTTTTACGACACTTGTTAATATAGGGTTACATAATTGATTAATGTTTATAAAAATTGCATACTGCTAGCTTGACACTTAGTTATTGGATGAGAAGATAATCTGCCTTGCCTGTGTTAAGTTGTGTTCTAACCATTCTTACTTTTTTATTTGCAGGTACTTCAGAAGCTGGCTTAATGTAGGTTTGTGACGAGCACAGAAAATAGTTTGATTTATCTAAATTAACGGTCCTGCAATGGCAGCTTAAACGTACAGTTTTTTTAATCATCATTTATGGTCAAGTTTTCACAGTGCCTTGGAGTAATGGAGTTACTGTGGTCTTCGCTTCAGCAATAAGTGTATCAATCGTAATAATTAAGGTTAAATATTTCTCTCAGTTTCTGTATTTGTTTTCTGTGCATTGGCCATTGCTGGCTGACCGGCTTGTAGGCCTATCTAGTTAGTCGTTGCCGGGTTGCAGAGATCTGCTGGATGAAGCCAAAGATTATCACTTGATGCCTGATCGTCGTGGCAAACTGCACACATTTGCAACACGGCCGCGCTGCTGTTCTGATGTGGCTGGTGTCATATATGCTGTCGGTGGTCTCACGTCTCTAGGTTATGAACAGACACTGTGGCATTGGTTTTATTAGGCTGCCTGGAATGATAGTTCCTGGAAGGCCTTATGTTTTACTACTGTTTATTATTCATTATTTTTTTTCAATGCGAGATCTCCGAGGTCCGTGGGCCGATCTTTGCGAAATTTTGCCATATGGTCGGAAGCACGTTCAATTTACAAATTCCGGTCCAAAAATTTGGGAGCCTGCCCCTTAAAAAATTTGGGGGGCGAAAAACACGCTAAATTTGGCCTGATTTTGGACCCCTTCCTACTTTGAGCGTAAATATCTCCAGAACGGATAGAGATATCCAAAATCTGAAAACCTGGTGCACGACAGCATTGCCTCTCGCATTGGGCAAAAAAGTTCGGTGAACTTTGGTGCACTAACCACAGAGATTTAGAGGTGAAAATGTACCCAAAAAATCAACTTTTTGGAAGAACATATTTTGGCCCCTAAAAGGTGCTGTGCCTTGAAATTTTTACACGTGCTACAGAATGACTAAGGCTTGCTAGTGCATACCTAACTGGTGATGGGGGTTCCCCCAACAACTTTTTTAGAAAGAAGGTCAGAAATGGCTTAAAATGTAGTGTATTAGCCACTAGAACTTTGGTGCTAAGGGGATTAGCCTAATGAAACTTTACCATGCGAATGGGGGTGTTAACCCGTGTACAAAATTTGGGGGGCATTGCCCCTTAAAATTTGGGAAGGCAAAAAACGTCCTAAATTTGGCATGATTTACGACAATTTTTGACTTTGACCGCAAATATCTCTGGAAAAGATTAAGATATCGACAAGCGGTCAGCGCCGTTATCAACTACCATTTCTTCAGCATTGAATGAAAAAACTGGTGAACTTTGGTCTATTAACCACAAAGTTGTGTTTGCTCATTTCGACCTACCCAACGTCGACAGTTCGCACATTTTTGGACAACTTTAGAGTTTGATCGCATATATATCGAGAATCGATAGAGATATCGATAAACGGAAAACGGCGTGTACAACTATGATCAATTCCACGTCGAATGCAGAAAAATTGGTGAACTTTGGTTCACAAACAACAAAGTTCTATTGTCTCATTTCGAACCACCCAAGTTTAACATTGCGCTTGCTATACTTGTATATGATAATGCAGTTGGCGTTCGAGCCACGTGACTTTGCTGTGAACGAAATTTTAACTTTTTAACTGTCCCCCAATTGGACTTACTGCGCCGGGCGGCCTTACGTTGGGCTCTGCCCAATATTTTTAGTTTATTTTTTAATTACTATTAATTAATTATACGATAATGTCAAACAATGATGACATATAGCAGCTGACTATTCCACCAATAAAGTGCAGTTACAATAAAATACAATAAGACGAATACATCTACATAAAATCACTGTGATACTTTAAGTCATAAAATTTACAGAAAAGATAAGATTATCACGGACATGTATCATGTAAATCATTTTTGCATAATGATCGGCCTACATGACTTATATAGTGGTACATCAAATGATAGCAGAACAAAAGTTGGTTGTTCGCTCTGTAGCCAAGTGTGCATAGATTGTTGTTTGTTATGGTCGAATCATGCAACTTATTTAGCTTGATTTTTGTTAGATGTTTTTGCTATTATTTTGACAAAAAATATTTGGATAAAACGTCACAGTTGGTTTTTTCGTACTTCATAATATAGTGGTTTTGGTTTGGGCTGGCCACCATCAATAATAGTAACAAGTAAAGCTCTGCTAACGCAAACAGGAACGCGCAACAGCGGTGCACCGTCGTACGTTAGTGATGCGTAGACTTCATTCATAGATCTCATCCGTACGGCTTTTGGCTAGTTTCACAGAAAGCCCAGTAAAACATATTCATTCACCAGATGGCGCCAGACGCCTTACGACTAAATATGTAGGCCCCTCTCATTTAGCGCCTTCGTTCGGGGTGACCCCCTTCGAATTTATGGAAAATCTTTACGGTTTCTGAAACTAGAGTCTTCCAGGCAGCCAACGGTGAAGATTTGATGATTCTAGCTTGCACCACTTTTGACTGATCCACCCGTGTGACAGACAGACGGATGGACGGACGGATGGACGGACAGAATTGCGATGGCTAAGACGCGCTACAGCAGTAGCTGCTGTTGCGCGTAATAATACATACTGCCATATTTGCTGATTATGTTATTTGTTAATATGACTCTTTATTCACACAACTGCAGAGGAGCAACACAGAATAATCCAGAAATTTGAGCTAATGCTCACGAGATGCACGAAAACCTACAGCAGTTCCTGTTCGCAAACTGTCAGTCTGTCTCCAGCCATTTTGTCGCAGTTCATTCTTGGAGTGTGCACTGCAGCCGAAAATCGCAAAAATCAATAAAAACCCCTTATTTTGAAAGTTTAGAGTCCTTCAGAGTTGTCGATGTTGATACGACTGAAAAGCTCGTCACTAGTGCTCGTTGTGATAGGCAGTATTCCCATGCCTATCTGCAACCGTTTTCATGAAAGACTGGCCAACAATGGTAAAATAACAACTTTTACAAGGGTACCACTGTTTGATGCCCTCATACGCAGGTTTCCTTGAACCGTTGAAATCTACATTCATTGTTGAACATTTTAAAAGCAGCTTTTTCCTGTCTATCTCAATTGGTTTTGGCACAGTTCACTCTTGAAATGCGTCTCGCAGCCCAAAATCACCAAAAAAATCCATAAAAAATCTCTATTTTAGCGTTCAAGGTCATTGAATTCGGTGGCAGTCGAGAGCCAGTGTACGACTTCCTATTAGTGATTAATAGTAACCTAGGCCCTATCTCGCACCATTATTGAGATACAGTGACTTATTGGCCAAAAATCGCAAATTATACCCACCCCTTCTCATTTGGCGCTTTCATTCAGGGTGACCCCCATCGAATTTATGGAAAAGCTTTACGATTCCTGAAACTAGAGTCTTCCAGGCAGTTGATGTTGAAGATTTGTGCATTCTTAAGTATTTCGTATTTAATGTACACTTATTACTTACAAGATTGACTTGTGCATTTGAATTAAGTAAATTGATTGGGATGACATGTAAATGGTTGGCAGGTGATTCAGTCAGCACTGTAGAGTTTTATGACCCATTCGCTGGACGTTGGCAGCTGGTGTCTTCAATGTGCACATTACGAAGTCGAGTTGGAATAGCTGTCTTTAAAGGTATATTCTCTTATCTGTGGCATATTTGCTGTTCACAAATAGCTCTGTTGCCATTTTAACTGTTATGCATTGTATATAGCTTGTAACTGACCTAGTGAATGTGTTTATAACAACAGGCTTGGATACTTCTCATGCCTTGCTGCTGCTAATACTATACGATTTTTGGCTTCTGTTTAGCTTGCATATTTTTTCCAGTGTTATTGTTGGTTAGGCCAATCTCCATTATGAATTTTTGAGAAAGGCCCTGGATAAGAAAATTTTAAAAAATGCATTTCGATACGGGTCATTGAAGTAGTTTTACTGGTCATTGTAAAGAAATTGCCACAGTTGACTGATTGCACTGATGTCAGTATTCACGTTGCTGAAAACTGAAAGTTGTATGTGCTAGAAAGAAAATATACTTTCTTCATTCTAATGGTGTTAGTTTGCTGGAGGTATATACGTAATTATTTCTAAAATTAGAACTTTTTGCCATAGGGTATGAGCGTGTAGTTATATTTGGCTATATTTGGAAATACACTGATTACCGAAACTTACTGTAGTATTTTAACATACAGCTGGCATTTGAAGATATCGGTAGTGATTGTAATAGTATTTGTCGACAATATGCGGGCTGTTGTTTCAGATAAGCTGTATGCTGTCGGTGGATATGACGGTCAGGAAAGACTGAACACGGTCGAAGTGTTTGATCCTGTCGTCAACCGCTGGAAGCTGGTGAAGCCGATGCTCTGCAAACGAAGGTGAACAAATAGCAAGCATACCGATGAAAGTAATGCGAGAAAAAATAAACGTGTGCAACTTAGAGGTTTTAGGTTCAGATACTTGAGAAAGAGATTCGTGACTTTCGTCAACATTTGAATTAAAAATTATGTTGATCTTGGGGACGTGATTGTAGAATAGAACACCCTCACTTGCACAGAATTACAAACAGCTCTCTTAGCTTAAGTTATTTCCACCAGAAACAAACGTTAATTTTTTCTGTTAATTGATATTTGCACAGTAAAAATGATTCAGGTCTTGGAGTGGACAATTTGAATTTAGCATCAAGATTGATATTGAATTTGCCATCTGTTTCAGTTTATCCATCATTACATTTGTTAGCAACATATGTCATGAGCGAATTATGGGCACATTTGAGAATGATTTTGACTGTGTAGCAATAGGCGAGTGAGTGCTTATCATAAACAGCACAGTCCTGGTGATTGCTGGCCAAACGTTTAAAGCTGTCACTCACGTGGGATTAAAAGGTTAAAGGTGGTGCACAGCTGTTTATGGGAAACCGATCGCAGAGCTACAGAGCTGAACCACCTGCCATATGGGATCACACAGTGTTACCTTTCACCCGACACTTCTGAACGTGCCCTGCCTTAACCCCAGCCAGACAGGCTGGTACTTGATTTACTTACCCCAGAGGGATGGAAGGCTGAGTTGACTTGGTGTTGGTTATATGCCGAGATGGTTTACCTACATATATGCAGACTGTCACCCATCCAAGTAGTAATCACTTGATAGCGTCCCAATCAAGAAACTAACCCACTACCTCATGATCATAAGTTCGACACCACTGAGCCACCGTTTGTTTCCTTGTGTGGCAGTGCACTTGGAGCGGTGGCTCTGGGGGGCAAGGTGTACATCTGCGGTGGTTTCGATGGGACTTCGTCGCTGAACTCAGTCGAGATGTTTGAGCCGGAGACAGACGAGTGGACGATGATCTCAAGCATGGAGAAGCATCGTTCTGCCGCTGGAGTCGTCGTGCTGGACGGACAGATCTACGCCATCGGCGGGCACGACGGCCTCTCCATCTTCGACTCGGTCGGTAACTTTGAGTTAGTTTGTCGAATTGTGTCGGAAGTATTTAAGCTTAAAGGGTTATAGCTGTTTACACAAAACCCATCTCACAGCAGTGGGACGTCACCTGTTCTATGGGATTATGCAGTATTACCAGCCATCCGACACTCACTGTCTCACACCGGTAAACGTGGCCGGTACTCGGTTTACCTACCCCGAATGGATGAAAGGCTGAGTTGACCTGCTAATGCTATATACCGAACAGTTTACCAGTCACAGCACAGGCACCCATTCAGGTACTAAACAGGCCTGGCATAGTGTAACTACATTGACAATGATAGGACACAACCACCTGAATTGAATACTTACAGTACCTGTTTAACTAGACTGCTATTCATGTTACTTCGGGTTCCCAAAACAGAATGCTGCAACAGGTTAGTTTTACAGACTTAAAAATTTTGAGAACATTTTTGTTACATGTCACTATAGTTAAGCTTTGACATATGTCTAATTCTGCTGCAGTTTTTGGCGAGATCTGTCCAAGATTTTTATTTTACTGATAATCACTATCTTATTGTTCAATGATGCTGACAGGTTGAGATATACAACAGTATTGCTGGGGTGTGGACGCCCGGGACGCCCATGCTGTCAAAGCGCTGTCGCCTCGGCGTTGCCGCGCTGAACGGCAAAGTGTACGTAGCTGGCGGCTACGATGGCAACATGTTCTTACGCTCTGTCGAATGCTACGACCCGGCCATGGGCCAGTGGTCTCGCGTCTCACCAATGAACGTCAAGCGAAGTCGCATGGCGCTGGCATCGAGTGGTGGCAGGCTGTATGCTATCGGCGGTTATGACGGCTCGTCAAATCTGAACACGGTCGAGTGTTATGACCCCGAGACTGACAGATGGACTTTTGTTGCGTCGATGTGTGCCCACGAAGGTGGGGTAGGGGTCGGCGTTGTGGCTGTCAATTTGCCCACTAGAAAGCTAGACAAGACCTCCTCTTAAGTGTAGCTCTTCTAGCTGTTTTGATGGTAACTGGACTTTTTGTACCATGTGCTATCCATACCACTTGTTTGTAGCCTGCCATTACTTTTCACGCGCAATAGCAGCTACTGCTGTTGCACGTCTTAGCCATCGCAATTCTGTCTGTCTGTCCGTCACACGGGTGGATCAGTCGAAAACGGTGCAAGCTAGGATCACCAAATCTTCACCGTCAGCTGCCTGGGAGACTTTAGTTTCAGGAACTGTAAAGCTTTTCCATAAATTCAAAGCGGGTCACCCCAAACGAGGGCGCTAATTGAGACGGGGTAGGGAAAATTTGCTATTTCCAGCCGATACAGCGTTGGTGCCCTCTTTTGAGTACAAGTAAAACACTATATGTATTATAGGTCTGGCACCCTCTGGTGACTGATTTTGTTTTACTGGGCTTTTTTGAAACTGTAGCCAAAAGCCGTACGGATGAGATCTACGCATGAAGACTACGGATCACTAGCGTACGTCGGTGCACCGCTGTTGTGCATTCCCCTTTGTGTTAGCAGGGCTTTTCTTGTATCAGTTATGATATGTCAGTAGTGGCCAGAAACCATCTAAAATTGAACTGGGTTGGTACGAATAGTCTATGGTAAGAAAAGTCCATAATTCGTTCCAGTTGATGATTAGTAATGCGGTATGTTGTGGTTGTGTGGACCAATGTTGATATATTGTCATTATACAGTATTTGAAATATAATGTGATATGAATGGTTATGTTTCTTGTACGACTGTTCCTGCATTCTCCACAGTTTCCTCCACTGAAATGTCTGCAGTTTTGAGTGAATTTGTCATTATTAATATGTCGATAACGATATATCGTGGTTTGCTTTTATCGTCAGTTTCATAAGTTCTCTTTGTTAGACAGTGTTGCTACATTCGTGTGTCCCATGCATTAAAAACTGCAATTTTAATGCCTTTATCCAAAATTCACTCAAATGTCGTTTTTTGACAAGGCCATGTTACTAGTGCATGTCTGCAAGGCTGTGTAAAGCTTATTTTTAGCCTGAAGAATTTTACTATGTGTGGATTTCATGTGTGGTCATTCCTGGCATTTAATGCGTGATCGCACTTGCCCCAAGACTTGCATAATTGCTCTTTGTACTATAGTTATTGTTCTCAATACCATGCCAATGTCAGCCTTGGCAGTTCTAGCATTTGATATCTGGATGGGTGGCATGACCACACTGCGAGCGCAGAGCTATCCACATTCTAACTTTATTAATTAAAACTGATCAACATTACCTTTTCTTCATTAAATCTTGTTGATCTTATCATCAGTTTGAGTCTTTGAAATAAAATTTGAACGTAGCACCGTGCATAGTCACAACACTGGGAAGGGAAGGGGAGCAAAATGGGTGGGGAGGCTGTGCCCCCCTTCACCTCTTGCCCTGCCTAGAACTGCCACTGACAACGGAAATGCATCTTGTCTGGATAGTTGTAGTCACTGCCTGCTGTGTTCCATTTCTATGATTTCATGTTGTTTTTTTTGTTCAGAGGGCTGCATCAGTTACGGGACGGTTATGGAAGAACATTAATAGCACACTAGCCACAAGTTGCTCACAATAATAAGTGCATGAGGTCTGGTAATATCTTGAGGATTGAGTTAGCTTGTGCACTTACGGTTACGGTTTTCTACCAAATCGTCGATGTATCTCATTACACTGCACCCCTCAGTTATTGGTTTTATATTGCAGGTTACACATTTTAGATGTACTGTGCAATGGACATGGATGTTGAAGTTTACATACACACATATGTGGTTTTAGGACTACATTTCAGGAAATCAGATGACATTTGCAGAGATAAGCAGATGGCGGCATATGCAGAGGTGAAGAGGTGCACAATTCGTGGCTGCGGTTGGGTAGGGAAAGATTTTGCAGCCGTTTATTTTTTTGAGATAGAAATTGTTACACTTGTGATGTGAAGTTTCGTCCAACAAACTGTAGTCATGTTATTCTGTATTTGTGATATCCTTAGATGATAATTGTGTTTGATTTGTTCGCATGCCCTTCGATTTTTGTTGCTTGTATTTAAGACATGCTTCGGTTTGATTTTTTTTCTGCAGCATGGGCCTATTTGTACATCTGAAATCGACAGGTTTCATTGGTTATATTTTAGTAATAAATGTACAAACATTAGTCACAGAATTTCAAAGCAAGTGTGCTGTTTTCCATTGTTCTGTCTTGTGAGAAGTATCTGCAAAAGGATCCAGAAGTAGTTATTTTAAACCTCATACTCCTTCGTCAACGTTTCAGCCCTTGGATAATCGCAGCAAAGCCAAAACCTTACCCTGGCTGCAGTACTGACGTGGAGCAGATGGGGAATTTTGACGTGGAACAGCAGCCTAAACAGGGATGCACGAGACATTAACCAATATGTCAACAGCCCAGAAAGAAACACCCCACTTTTGTAGTTTCATTTGACACCCCTTTGCATCTTTAATCCTCCAAATATACACATGAACCTTATAATACCTGAAACCATGCCTGTAGGAACGTTAAAATAGGCTGTGCAAAAAGAGTAAACAATGTTCAGTCTAACGTACAACAAATTCGAACAAACAACTTTAATTTTTAAGTAATGCATAACTATGCACGCACAACGATGTCGCAGTATATTCTCAACGTAATATAAAAAAATCTGAAGTACGCTGCATAGATATGTGATAACTTATGTTAAACACTGTACTACAGCGCTGCATTAAAACGGCATTATACACATAAGGCACGTACTAAACTAGTAATCATGCACCAATACCCAATGACTATATATGATGGCAACATTGATTACCCACATCCACATACATACATGCAGAAAAAAACAGGAAGGCATCATGATATGTGGTCATGGTGATAGATGATAAATTACTACTACAAAAATAAAAACATCTAAAAAAGTACACGTAAATTGCTAACAGTGCAATATAAGAAGGCTCAGTTTGCAGAAGCAACAGCATGAAATAACTTGCTGTAAATACTGTTCGGTAGTAGGCACGTTAAATAAAGCCAGTGTCAGACCAAATCCCATTCAGGACAACCGATGCAAACAAGGACATTACGCAAGTTCATGTTTCATCGTTAAGTAGCATTAACTACAGTTTTAAACAAATTCGAACAAACAGCTTTAATTTTTCAAGTAATGCATAACTATGCACACACAACGATGTTGCAGTATATTCTCCATGTAGGCACATAGAGGTTAACACTTACTCTTGGAATAAATACCAAGATAATTTCAAACATTAAATGAAGCCTAACTTTGGTGTAATCTTTTTTCTAAATTTGCAATTATCTACCAGGTAAGAAAAAAGATAATCAGTAACAGCAGCCAACACCAGATAATCCGAAATATTAACACCAGACAACAGACTTACAGTACACTGTTTATCGTCATTTCGTGAAATATATTCTTCTGAAAATACGTTCAAAGCCACTGTAGTAAAAACAGCTGGAATGCATGTACAGCAGTATAGTGAAATACTAAAAATTAACAAGACACTTGGAACTGATCCATACTGAGTTTCACCCTAACTTCCACTAGCATTAACAGTAACTAACAAAGTTATTACATCCAAAGTATGGCCCCACAAAAAATTGGCACAGTATCATTCTTCCTCCGTTTGGTTAATATGACATTAAATTCAATGACTATAAAACTAGAGAGATCATAAACCATACGTCTTTTGTCACAAATATAAGTACTAACCAGAACACATGTAAACTGATACAAAATGTTACAAAATCAGGCACCTGTACTAGCATATTTCTAAAATGATATTTAACCTTTAAACATGTAGATAAAAACTCGCTACAAAAAATGCTGCTAATCTATGTGCATACCGTGTCTCAAAGTTCAATTGGTTCAAAATGTCTTCGACGATTAGACAATATGTTGCGTCTACTACGTTCGGCGTCATAAGGAAGTGCTGCGATCGGATTGACTATGTGCTGGTGAGCCGCCGGCCGGCTGCGACTGAGAACCTCCACAGAAGACGGCCATTCCTGGCCTCTTGGTAACTGACTCCATTTGTCTGGCTGTCCATCGCAGTCCATGACTTCCTCTGCAATTGTTTCACGCACGTCACGCTGGTAAGATGGAATGTTGTGACCGGGTCGGGCAACAAAGCTCGATGACGGTGTTGTTTTCTGACTGTGGATGTCACGATCACTGCCGTAATGGTAGTCTCCTGATACAAAGTCTGAGGAGAAAATGGAAGGATACAACACAGTGCGATGCGGGCCTGGTCTACCGCTGGTATAGCCGGCAACATCACTCCGATATCCAACATCGGAATCATAGCCATGGCGTCGTCTATGGTGATGTCGACCATGATGCTGGTCTGAATCATACCCGGGCTGGCGCCTGATGTCGTGATGCTGGCCTACTATTCGTCCGTCCTCCGACTCGTAGCCATGACGACGCAGGCTGCGGATGTGAGCCTTGTGTTGGCGATGGTGCTGTACGACGTACTGTGGTACCAGCGTATGACGACCACTACGTCGCACCACTACGCCCCGCGGTGGCGGCAGACCACGCGCCACTCGGCTGCGCACGAAGTCTGCATATGGCATGATCTCAATACCATCATCGGGACAGTTACGACCACCAGATGCATCAGGCTCCTGAGATGTACCGGAATTGGTGGAAGGACCACGAATAGATGACTGTGTGAATCCAATATTGTTATTCTCGACGTCGGAGTATCTGTTGGAAGAAGGAGGTTTTTCGGTGGCATTGTTGTTTGCTGCATCAAGCTGATCGGTATTACTCACAGTGTTCTGCTGCTGATGTACCGCTGCGCTGCCTTTAACACAACAAATCAATTCAACAACATGTCGCAGCAAGCATGAACAAGAGTTCATACCGCAAAAACTACAAATAGAAGCGCCCAGCTTCTATCAGTACGATATTCAGCCTGTATCCAGGACCTGGCATTTATTTTGGGACCCAGCTTCAATTCAAAGTTTTACGGCACCCCAGTATTTTAATAAACTGAAATAAGTTCAGCTCCAACAATGAGACCAAAAGCTCTCTTTAGGGGACTCAGGGCTAATCTGGTTCAATTCTAGTATGAAATAAACAAAAAATCAGAACTAGTAATCAACAAAAGTACTCAGAACTCAGAAATATGCTTGCCAATAACTGCTGAAGGAAAACCAATAAAACAGATAGTGGCATTCTGCTTTGGCCAAATGCAGAGTGTAATGTAGTTCATCTTTGAATAGATTCATAGGTTGAAACGTAACCTAATAAGTTTTAATAAATTCATCAAACTACAACCTTTTATTATTGTCATAGATGTGTGACTACTTACTCTCCGCCGCAGTTACACTTAGCGGACAGTCGTTCCAACGAAGGCAGCAGCGGTTGCCGAAACATCAACAAAAACAATAATAAAAGGTTGTAATTTGATTAGTTTACTGTAACTTATTTGATGTAGTTTAGTCTACAACTTGCAACAGCCGGAAGAAATGCTCATAATGCAAACTAACGAATGTAGTTGAAAAGGCACAAGAAACTGACACAAAAATCATCTTGCTGGTAATGCCAAAAATCAAAAATGCAAGCCGTCATGTCATGATGGGCAGTGCAACAGTGACCCGAGACAAGTCTGTACTATAATTATCTGAAGACATAACAAATTAACTTAGCACAGATTTCTACACTGACACATTATTACACAAACAAATTACTAAGTGAGCAAGCAACAATTTATATAGCAGCAAAATCTCACCAGCAAATCAGCGCATATTGGAGAGTGTTACCAAGAGGCAAGATAGGCAGACTGAAAATAATGAGAATTGAGATAACTTCTGAAGGAGACGAGCATTTGAGCTAGACGAAAATGAAGAGGAATAAAATTATATTACCTTCAGTAGCAGTGCTTAGCAGGGAGTCGTTGGCAGCATTCCGGACGACAGCTGAAAAACTTGTGTCGCTAACGTAGCCACTTCGGTGAGCACCATGTGGACGCCGGTCTTGTCTGGAAGCGCTATCACTCACATGCCCACCTGGTCTTCTACCAGCTGAGCTAGTAGGTTTGGCTTCCCTCGGACGTGATGTCACCGAGACATTAACCACGTCACTGTCACTGGTGGCTTGTATCGGACTGCGGACGTGGGTCTCTACAAATGATTTCTTTTCAGGGCTTCCATTTCTTGTTTCCAAGATGTCATCCACTTTGATATGACTTGGACTGGTTGTTTTGACATCAGCAGTAGCAGCAGCAGCATTTCCACTCTCACGTCGGCCTCTGATCATCACTCCATGCTGTGGACTCCGATCCAGCGGCTGAATTTCCTCCGCATTAACATGCTCAGCTGCTGCGGCCGACGACAAAATATCACCACGACCTTGCTTTCTAGCAGCGTCACTCCCACCATGATCCCCTGCAATGTTATCACCCTCTCCACTGTGCCGCATCCGAAACTTGTCTCGCAAATGCTTCTCCTGTGTTCACAAAAAACAAAAAACATAGCCACTAAATTCTAATTCATCTACTAAATTCATCTGACAGCTACTTACGCGATAAATCTTGATCAGTGGGCAAACAAAAAGATGACTCAAGTTGAACTGAGAAATTATTGTCAATAGGGTGTGTGTTACTAAACCCACTGCAACTTAACTCTTTTAGTTAGAGGCAAGAAAAACATCCGGCCCAGAAAGTTTTGCTAAAACAGTAACGATCGCATTTCAGAAATGTGGCACAACTAAAGAAACTACAACTCGATAAATCCACAGTTAAATAAAAATTGCTAGTAATAGCAGTAAACGTAATAAACATAGTAGTGGCCAAATAATTCGTACTAATATGAATAATGCTAATATTAATAATGTTAAGAAAAAAAGCAATCTGCTGCAAAAATATGTCAGCATATGAATAAGAGTCTTTGCATCTTAATGAGATACACTTTTGCTAAAACTTTCTCAGTTCACTATAAAACAAAATAGCATACCAGTATCAATGATTTGCTTATTAGCAGGCATTGCTCTTAATCAAAAGCTGATTAAAATCTGCACAGTAGCAAATACCTACCATCTTTGTGTGCAGCAAAGATACAAAATAAATTGAATTTCTATGCAGTTATAATAACCTTGTCAGCTCTGAGCAGAATGTGCCTTTCAGCCACCAGTGGCGACCTCACACGACGACCATCCACGGCTCTGTCTGTGGACGCCCGACCTCCATTCAATCTTTCACTCCTCCTACCACGAACGACCTACATTGCACAAAGCAAACATGACAGTAGGATTGAATCTGAAAATGAAGGTAGCAACAAATAGCAAAACTATTAGCAACTTTATTACTGCTAATAATATTACAAGGGGCGTTCAATAAATTCCAGGACTGTTCTTCTCAGTAAGCACACAGCAGTGACACTTGTATCACGTTTGACAGTATTTGAATAGTTCGCCCGCTTTTGCAGCTATCATTAGTCAGTTAGTGACGATGTCAGTGTTGGAGCACTGCTTATAGCAATAATGGTCAGACAAAGCAATTTGTAAAGAGTAGTTCTTGTAGACTTTTTTTGCTCAAAAAAACATACTGTGAATGAACAATATTACCAGGCATCATTGTCTGATTGATTACGACTAGCAATTCGCAGCAATTGACCAGGTTTGCTGCAAAAAGGTGTCATTCTAAAAAATAGCAGTGCCCCACCGTGCAATAGGCTTATTTGACAGTTAAGAAAATTGAAGAGATGGGCTTGAAACTGCTATAGCATTTGCCATACAGTTCAGATTTAGCTCCAAGTAATTTTCATTTGTTTGGACCACAGAGCGAATCACATGGAGACATTAAGTTCAAGATCGATAAAGATGTTCTACAGCATTTTGTCCGGAAATTTTTACAGGTGCCAATAAAAAACTTAGTGCTACGGGTTTCAGCCGAATTGTAGAACAATAGGAACATTGCAGTGAACTGCAAAGAGAATATGTTGAAAAGTAACATAACTGTCAGAAATGTGCGATTTACTGTCGTTGTATTAAGGACGTAGTCCTGGAACTTATTGAACGCCCCTCGTACTTTTGACTTTTGCTTAACTAGCAAATTTCTCCACAAAATGATATACTTCTGAGTCATGAACACGTTATTCACGTGCTAGACGTTATCCACAAAACAAGAAATCTGAGCTAATGCATGAGATGCCTATAGCAGTTCCTGTTTGCAGGTAATCTTGGTCTATCTCCATCCATTTTGTCGCAATTCACTCTTTTTGCAGCCAAAAATTGCCAAAAAAATTACTAAAACCCCTTATTTTTAGGGTTCAAGGTCAATCAAGGTCATCAATGTTGACAATCCTAAGAATCCCGTCGCCAGTGCTTGTTATGTTAAGCAGCATCTATCTGCGACCATTTTCACGTTAGACAAGCCAGCAGCGGATAAATAATCACTTTTTTAAGAGGGGAACCCCTATTTGACATCTGCGTGTGCAGGCCTCCTTGAACCTATAGGGTACGGACTTGATTTGCTAAAATCTACATTCAATGCCAAAAATTCCACATGCAGGTTGTCTTGGTCTATCTCCAGCCATTCTCAAGCCATTTTGATGCAATTCACTCTTGAAATGCATGTCCCAGCCCAAAATTGTGAAAAATTCACTAAAACCCCCTATTTTGGGGGTTTAAGGTCATTCAAGGTCATTGATGTTGACATTTGTAAGAAGCTCGTTGCCAGTGTCTGTGCCTATCTGCAACCATTTTCACGTTAGAAGAGCCAATAATGGTAGAATAATGCTTTTTAAGGAGGGGGTGCCCTCTTTCTCCCCCTCATTCGTGAGGACCCCCTGCACCCAGTCGCATGAAATTTTGTCACAAAATACTAGAGACTCTAAGCTATCATACAGTAAAAACCCGAAGTCTCTATCTGACCCGCGCTCCGATCGGTACCGGGTTGTGACAGACGGACAGACACAAAGACAGACACCAAGACAGAATTACCATAGCTAATACACGCTATAGCTTGTGCATAAAAATTCAGAAATGAGCACTAAAACTGTAAAAGTATTCAAAAACAATCAGTTTCGGACGCTAACAAAAAATCAATCAAAAATCATCAATCTGAGCCTTCGTAATAATGCAAACTGCTGTTTATACAGCACTCGTGTTAAAAATTACCAAACAGAGGTTCAAAACAATCATATATCGAGAACTGCTAGAAACTGTTGGAGAACAAGATTTTACAGGCCTGATCAACAGCATGTATAAGGCGATGAAAATTAAAACTAGCAGTTCACTGTTGAAATATTGATGTACAACATGCATACAGACTTACACCATCACCCGACGTTCTCTGGCCGCTGCCGGAAGAAAGCCGATTAGACAACGCCAGTTCACGCCTGCACTGCAGACGCCGTTTCAGTTCCTTGGGATACGGAGTCGGCGTTCGCTGCAAGTGCCGCTAAAACAACAAAAAAAACATAAATTAATTCATCAACAACAACAACTCAGACAGCATGAACTGCCACCAATAAGTCTGTTTAATATATTAAAGTGCTGCTGCCATTCAGTGAAGTACTGCTGTCCCACTAAAATCACATTATGGGAGGGGAGTAAAAATAATCGTTACAAAGGAAGCATTGTCAGATTTTTATACCTGATGAATATGTTTTCACTTTCTTGGATCAAAATGACCACGCCAAATTCCATCACAAATCTGCTCTTAACTTTCTGAGTAATCTGACAGGGAGACAGAAAGACCAACAGATGACTACAATAGCTCCTTTCTTGGGCAGAGGCAATTGTTGAAGCATTATTTTTTAATGCATGCATTAACACGTTAATAATGCATGATTAATATTGCTGATATTGTAGATAGACTAAGGGATTACATCGAGACGGTGAGAGGAATGAAGCCCACAAAGTCGTGTCTGTGTCGCAAAACCGTGACAGTAGTGACGGAATGGCAACAAAAACCCCAATTTTTAATTACTTGAAAATTACTCAGTAGTCAAACAAATGTAGTTTAATGGAATACTGGAACTCCTGCTTCACAGAATCAAGTAAATTTTTGTATGAGCATTAATTTTCTTAACACACGTTAATTCTTTAATGCATTAATTCGACAGCTCTAGCAACAATGTTTATAGTCAGACAAACAGAAGAAAACAGAAGTCATGATAACGTTCACAGCAGCAGCATCTTACGTGTTCCTGTAACGAAGTTTCATCAAACTCGAACTGTATCTGACGATGTTTCAGGCGCTCCTCCTCCCAGGCAGATGGGTGAAATCTGTCTTCAGTGTCACTGTCATAATCATCCACTGCTCAAACAAACCAGTCCGACACAACTGGCTCACAACCGTGCAAAGCAGGTGAAGGTAAAGCATGCCATGCCCCCAAGGGTGTAGGCGGGTTGCTCATCTCCCTTTCTGTGGCCGTTGAGCCCAAAGGTGTATAGACCACTTGAGTCCATGATGCACGGCCAGAGCAACGCCAGACCTATGGTTACCTTCCCAGCCTCGGGGCATCACTGCCTTTTGGCCGGTACCAAATTATACTGCTTGGTGAACAGAGGTACATTGTGTGTGAACAACTTACCCAAGGTTGTTGCCTGGCAGTCTTCCGGGCAAGAGTCGATCCGGGGACCTTTCGGTCATCAGTCTGGCCCGTTACCATTACACTACCAAGTCACGCAAATCAGCTGCCAACTGAACTAGCTTTCAACAAATCTGTTGCAAAATTCAACTTGAAAGGATGACAATTTGAAGTTTGAAGAGCTTGTTTGGTGGAGTTAGTTAGGCTTGTCTCAACGAGCAAACTTCTGAGAACTGTTGTGGCAAAAGTTTTTTTAGGTCAGATGCCCTTCATGTTGCTCAACTGGCAGAATAAAAGTAGCAAAAGATGGAGTTACTACTGCTTGAAAAAAATTATCTGAGTGACTGACAGTCTTTATTCAACAATGTTCAAGTAGGACTAATTCAACACTGACAACATTGGTAAAAATAAACTTAACATCACCCTGGCAATAGAACACTGCCACAAACATTATAACATTACAACGACTCATATGGTTCATCGACACTGTTGCACTACAAACCAGTTACCTGTAAAATAAACAAACAATTAATGAAACAATTTATACAGCACGTTAAGTGTAAGTAGCCTAGAATGTACTTGGTGTGCTAGTAGAGTAAAAGCTAAAACTGTTTTAAGATGGCACGCAAAATTAAAAGTCGACACCGTGTGCTGCATTAAAGAATACCGGTATGGAAGAATGTTCCAAGTAGATAGACCGACCGGCATGTCCAAAAGCACAGCTTCTGTGGGTTGATATTCTTATTCATGGAACCTACCTGTAGTTGACTATGGTTTGCAAATTACAGATGTCAAAAACAGCAACAAACTGGTTACCTGGCAGAGGCTGAGAATGCTGTGGCAGCAAATAGCAGGTCAACACTCGCTGGCCAGTCACTGCATCTGATTCAGTCTGCAGCTTCACCAAGGGCTTTGTCTACACATGTATTTAGGCCAACCAAATTGCCATATGCTATTTGCTATTATGCTATTAACATATCACAAAAAAGTCAGAAAGTGTATAGGATGCACAACGTCAGCAGAAGCCCAGAAGTAGAATCTGGGATAGCCCATGGGGGACGAAAATAGCACATGGCATGCTTGCAAATATCCAAATAAGCAGCAAATATTCACTAACATAAAAAAGTGTTTTTACTCTCTATCAACTGCTGAGTTAGCAGATTTTTCAAGCTAAGCAGTTCTTTCATTAGTTCTTTAACTTCTTTTGTTTGTGAATATTTCTGACTGGTTTCACAATGCAGACAATTTTTAGGAAAATGCGAAATGTTTCATAGCACAGCTCACACCACGAGACGGAGAAACGACAAACCTGATTGTCAGCCAACCACAGAGCAGCCAAGCGCTTCAGCTTCATGAGTCCAAACGGCAGAGAGCGGAGTTGGTTGTCACTGAGATTAAGGACATGCAGATTGGGAATGCGTCCAATCTCATCGGGAATGCTGGACAGGTTGTTTGTCCGCAGGGACAGAATGGTCAGTCGCAGACAACTACCCAGCTGCAAACGTTCGGCAATTCAGCCATGCTTACTAATATTTTAAATATGAAAACTTTTCATTAACTACTGAAAATTTGTAAAAAATTTACACATGTCAAACCTATGTCAATTATTTATTCATCTTCACTATGCCAAACCTATGCCATCTAATTCTTAACTGGCTAATCACGATCAGCAAAAACTAAATTCTATAATGCCAACAGAAAAGTAGCGAACTCAGACCATAAAAAATGCACATGTAAACCATAAAACAGGAATTCCACAAAAGTTTCAAGCTTTGAAACCATATCGACATATCAAAATGGTTGCGGAAAGCCGATGACAATCCAGGACAAACCCGTTTGTGTTACTCTAATGGAATTCTGTCTGCGACAAGACATAGAAAAAGTCCGCGACCAAGTCCGCAAACTTTGCTGCCAAGTCGGCATAATGGAATTTCGGTTTAACAATGGCAAGCAAAGATGAAAACTAACAATGAGATATGGTACTTGTAACCGTCAGATTATTCAGCATATGTTAGTGAAATACCGCTTCCTGTTGATCCAGCAATGCAAAGCATCACCACAGAGTGGACACCAGCTCAAAAAGGTGCATCAAATACTGACAGTGTATAACCTCGGGAGGCAGCGACGTCAGGAAGTTGTCGTCAGCATACAGCGTGCGTAGATGCCTCAGTAAGCCCACACCAATCGGCAATTCCTCCAAGCTGTTACTACTAATATCCAGCTCCGTTAAAGACACCATTCTGCCGATCAACACAGCAAAGACGATGCTAACAGCATTAACAAGTCCCGCAATGTGCCAAAAAAGTAAAGTCCTTCCCGAGCAATGGGGGCACTGATCTCCATTTCCTTAGCCCTCAGCCAGACGCCAGTTTACACTGCAGCTTTCACTGATACTCACATCCACGACGAGATGGCCATGGGCCAGGCTGAGTTCACCTTACAGTAAAATATCAAATTATTAGACACAGGGCATATTAGAACACAGAACATTAAAACGGGATGAATGGCAACATTTTCTATCAGTCACAAAGAAAAAACAGAATACAGAGTATTTATTTGACCACTTTTCATCAAGTCAAGTGTAATCAATTCAACAAATATGACTTGAAAGGAGAAATAGATACTTTTCTAATTTAATGCAACCCCTCCATTCAACAGATTGGAAGCAAATAGGAATTGCATTTTTTCCTACAAGGTCTAAGCTATTCTGGTGGGATATCTTACCTGATCCCACAAAGGACTCACACACATTGCAGCCCTCTGCAGAAATCCAACAAAAACCTGGATTATCTTAACAATAAGTTCTGCGCAACAGTAGGCCCTGTGGTCAGGACTCCTGGTATACCAACCTAGTCGGTTAAAGGCGCTGGCTCTTAACTAGAGGGAGCCATCCGGCTGACTTGGGTTGTGTGCTAGCTTAACTGGGTTTAACCCTTGCCAACTCTAAGTGCCAAAAAGGGATGAGCTCCCTTGCAACGGACCTAGCTGTCTATGCGAATCTTCTTCTTCTTCTATATGTTTCATGTACATACCCTCCAATGGAGAAAGGCAGTGATGAAAGACAGTTGTCATTCAACTTGAGTGTTGTCACGTTGCTCAAACGACCTACATAAAACAGTAAACAAAAATAATCTGTACGGTGTTGAAGCTGATTGCATCATACATTATTATATTCAGATAACGACTGACAGAGTGACCGCTACATCCACAAATCTCACAATGACAGAGAACAAATGCTGACTAAAATTAACACAGAAATGGCTATGTGCACACCAGCAATGCACATTCAAGATGCACAACAAGACAGTGTACCTATAGATTCCGGCAGATACAGCAGCTGATTCGTGGACAAATGGATGTCTGTCAAACTGACACAATTCTCAATCTCTGGACCAATAGTTTCTATGTTGTTTTTAGATGCATCGAAAAACGTCAACTGTTGAAGACTGCCAATTGCCTGCAAAATGCATTCCAGTGACACATCAAAATAACTATCACCACTAAAAAACAAATGTTAGGCATATTATTCAACAACTGTAGTAGTAAAAGACTTTCAAGTTATAGTTATAATGTCTTGTCTTGTATATACACCATGTCCGGAAAAAAAGAGCCTACGGTTTTTTCAACATATCTTTGTCAAATCTTAACCTACTTTCATAATTTTTGGCACGAGTCATCCAGAGTATTCACTTTATTAAACTGTTAAAATATTTTTCTTTACACTGCCATGTCACTACGTACAGCTGACGTAATTACGACGTCATCAAAAAACTGTTTTTATTGTATCCGAGGTGAAAAAACTAACACTGTTTCGGTTAATAACTTTAACAAAATTAAAAATATGTTTATAATTTTTTGTAGGCAACATTAAAAAAAGCAAGATGCAACTGACAGTATACTGA
>Ga0209367_1002331_pt1 | contig 24968 bp, 15 predicted proteins | sample WorMetLIZISLAND2_FD_187412 | JGI IMG/M metagenome (GOLD analysis project Ga0209367, IMG submission 187412) | Marine gutless worms symbiont microbial communities from Max Planck institute for Marine Microbiology, Germany - Olavius geniculatus... ... | reverse complement strand
AGGTCGTTGTATGGTACAGTGACAAATCCGGGCATAAACGGTCCGAATGCCCGGTAGCTGGTCGGATCTGAGGAGCAGGAGATCGCTGACAGAGTACGACCGTGGAAGTTGCCTTGAGCAAAGACATGGCGAGCCTCGTTTAACGGCACTCGCTTCACGTTGTACGCCCACTTACGAGCAAGCTTCAACGATGTCTCAAACGCCTCCACTCCTGCACAGCCACAATACCGTGACCTCATAGCCAGGGCCATGGTGATTTATAATTACGGGAACCCTTGGTTTTTATTGTACAGCTTTTGAATAAACAGACACAAAGTGATAAAATTTAGCACATATGTCTAGTAGTCAATGCTGTTTCGTTAAACACACTACTGACCCAATGTGCGTCTAAAGTGTCCTCTTTTGACTTTAGGCCCCTAATGCATGCACGAAGACGTGTGCGCCACGTCTGACTGCTGTATCAATAATGCGCTGATCCATTTCGTCACAAGCTGCCAGGATACGTGCACGCAGTTCGTCAATGTCCTTGATCCGCTTCTTGTAGCGCCGGGGTTCATGAGTTATCGTGTGGACAAAGAAAAAAACAACGCTTAAAACAATACTGCCTTTGCTTCCGCGGGTAGTACAAAAACAACTAATACACTACTCCACTAATAGCCTACCGGTATTCATGGGTAGGACTTTCTGGTAGCCGAAGAGACGGGTGACGAACTCTTCATACTGTCCCAGCAGGTCGCTGTAGAACGCCCTTGAAGTGAGACTGAGCACGCCGGCCTGGTCACTGAGAGCTCTCACAAGACGTGGATGACAATGACCTTGATTGACGGCACTGTACGCACTCAGGAAGTCATAGTAACGGTTGCCCTCCACGTCCCACACGTACACGCCTGCAGCGGCAAACAGAAACTACCAGATATCTTAAACATCCGTCGACAAAGTGGCGTTGCCATCATGCCAATATAATTGGCAGTGCCAGATATGCCAGTTACATTACATATATTTGGAACAAATTAATGCGCCGCCGTTTTAATAGGCCGCATTAAGTGTCTAGCCAGTCCGTTCATCCGTCTGTTTGTCTGTTCTTTCTGTACGAGTTCCAATCTGAGAAACAACAATGCTCAATTTTTCTATATGTGCCAATTTTCAATGTAAAAAGTCATAAGTCAGGCGAATAGCCGCACAGTATATCAGCACTAATATTACAGATACTTTTATTACAATGTTAGCTAGCAAATATTATTTTTGTAACAATATTATTGTTGTTTTGTATCATGTTAAATTTGTTGTGTTTATGTAATTAGTTAATTCATCTAATTTCTTTTCTCTCATTCGGTTACGAGTAAACCGAAAAAGTTGTCTACTTTTGTCGTATAAGGTAGCGTAAAATCGACAAGAAAACAAACAAATATAAATACACAAATATTGATTCTAAGTAGGCCTAAGCAAGACGAGCGTACAACAAGTGAAAATGTCGACATAGTGGCGACATTATGTATGACCATCCGCGTAGCTAAACCCACTAAAGAACGTTCACGCAATTTCTTTCTATACGTATGTTTTTCGAGTTAGAAGTCTGCACGCCACCGATAGACTCAGACGATCAGACAGCCGGGCATTTCACGTAATACGGCCTGCTAAGACGGCCGCTCAATGCAGGATGCAGAAAATAGTTCAGTAGTTAACTGAGACGGTTGTAGAAGTGTGGACCGACCTTCAGCCCTGGATAGCGCGACCGGTAGTGGGTGATAGTTGTGAGCTCCATACTTGAGTTCACGTTGAAACACCTCCTCAGAGGCTAGGCCTATGTCCTCACTGCTAGATCCCATTGCACATACGACTGCACATACAACACATAGGCCTACAAAATGTACACTCAGTGTGGGCTTATCTCTTCACTTCTCCACTGCAGCGAGTTTGCTATGCATATTTAGGTTCTCGTTTTCCCTAGCGTGAAATCTCCTCTCTCTCCCTTCTGCTTTCCCTGGCTTATAGTATAGTGATCGACATTGTTCCGAAAGTAAACAAAACAACGATTCGCTTAAGTTGTCTCTTGCAACAATTTTGCAACATATAATTGTGAACACGATGATTTACAACTGTTAACAGAGATGACTATGGCACAAATTCATTTATTTAGCGAAAACAGATCGCGCTAATACCTTAATAATTTGGTTGCTTCCCACAATCGCGAAATTACTAGTGTTATCAAATGCTACGACTAAGCCCATCATGCATTTACAGCGTATAGCGCAACTGCAACTTTATTACAACAATTTACAAAAAAAACTCTTTCAAAAAATACTCATTTTTGTCTGCTATTGCAGAGGTGTACGAGCGACGGCTGATTTCGATTTTGACTTAGGCCCTTACATTTGCACCAATGTGCATAAAAGTAAATAAAATTTTATGTTAGGCCTACCAGTAACTGTCAGAAACCAAAAATCGCGTTCACACAAACTACCGTAGCGATCAACGCATATAATGACTAGCCTGACTGTCTGTAGTCAACGAACTGAGACTGCGCTAACGACTAACGAACGCAGGCTCACTCAACCATGCAGCAGCACGAAATAGACAGACCACATTGCATCAGCATTCGCTACATCGATTTCTGCATCGAATGCCAGCTTGGAGTATAGGCTAAACGCTCGATTCGCCAGCTCGCATGTCGGACGTAAAACACAATTAGTATGCGGTCAATATCGTACTTAGTTGCATATTCGCTGCAGACGAGGTTCTAACTTTAGAAAAAACAAAACAAAGTTAATGGGCACCGCCAGCGGAGGTCTTCGGTACTTACTGTACTAACTGCTTATGTCGATCAAGTTAGGACGGCTATTTTCAAACGTCTCCAAGTGCTACTGCAGGCACAAATAATAGACTGAGATAAATATTTAAAAAAACATACTGAGAAAAATGCACAACAGACAGCAGTATGTCACGGCAGATTCACACCTTTATGTAGCCTACGGCAATAACTAAACTATGACGTCGATAGGCCTACGTATTGTAAGCCGACTCCTGAACAGAAACGTTTTACAATACCTTGGTTCCCGAGAGTGAATCAACGCTAAATGGCAAGAGATAATGACATTACACCGAAACTGCACGGCTACGGACGGACAGACGGTCGGACAACTTGCGGTAGCAATAGGAATGCAAATGAACAACAAACTATAAAAGGATAATAATACGATAAGGCCTACCATTCGAACCTGTTTTGGCATGATGGTGCGCTAAAATGTTGAATACTTACTTACTTACTTATAAAGCAAAAACCCACAAAATGCATAAGAATAGGAAAGATTACTACAGTAGAGAAGATATAATTTGCGTATGATCGAACATGCTAATGGTCAGTAACCTACGCCTATACACAGGTAGCTGGAACTTTTCGTTCCCACGTACTTTATCTTATTGGAACAATTCAATCCCGGAAAGTTCCACGTTACTTTTGCTACCGGGAACGAAAGTACGTCGTAACTAAAGTTTCACAATTCGCTTACACTTAGGCTAGTAGCCTATAGATAGAAATTATTATACAGCGTATACGTACTTGGTTGCAGGGTCGGGCTCGTACACTTGAGGTCAGACAGACTGTCAGATTATTTTGTAGACTGCGCTCTGTCTGGCTGTCTGCTGCTGCTGCGGCTATTTATGACTCGTCTTCGTCTGTATTCCTGACAGCACTTGGATGTGGTCAGTCGGCACTGGCGGATCCAGGAGGAAGGCACTTCGGCTATGCCACATCCCCTTCAGTCGTTAAGCAACGTGGCCAGTACGGCCACGCACATCCCTCTTTGGAGCAGCATGTTAACGTGATAAAATATTTTTAAAAAAGATAAGCAATGTAAAAAATACTGTACCAAATGACTGACAAAACACTTTCATTTTTAGGGGGCGTCGTCACCTGGTCCATGATCAAGGCTTTGCCTTTAGATCGCGTTGGGGTCTTAGACCCCAGTCTCCCATTATAGGCTTGCGCTACCGTGCTCGCTATGCCTCCCGCCTTTTCCAGTTTCTGGATCCGCCAGTGTGCGTCGGCGGGCGCGCTATTGGCTATACGCCAGCGAAACTGACCACATTGCTGGTGATAGTGGTACGCTTCAATGGCGTAGCCAGGATTTAGTCTTACGCGAGACGGTTCCCTCGGAGAAAGTTGCGTCAGTTTCAACAGCTTTTCCAACATTTTGTTAAGCCTGCATTTCGTCACATCAAACGGAATATCGATTTCTGCAGTCGTTTTTGCACAATACACTCTGCAGGCGGATGCACAGACATATGCATGCTACGGTAAAAATGTACAAAATTATAGCAATGCCGCTAATACACGATAAAACTGGCTCGTTATGCCAGGTTGTCGGGCCAGCTCGATGAGTGCTATATCAAACATGTCGTGCGCTCGTCCCCCTCGTCGAACCATGCAGCTTTATCGTGTAAATAGGGTATAACTTGCAGTTAAACAGCGACTACCACATTATTTCTTTTACGAATGGCCAGCTGATTTCGTACTAAAATATCATTTTCGTATTTTTCGCACTGAAAGAAACTTACCAAGCGTCTTACCTTTGCGGCCCGCTTCGACCATCCTTTCTTTCTACGCTACTGCCAAGGTTATGCTATAATTGACTACGACAGCGGATCATCACACAGGGCTGCCGTTGGTATGAGAATTCCCATGGGTATGGGTATGGGATAAATATGGGAACTGTGCTGAATTCCCATGGGTTCTGTGGGAACTCTGTGGGAATTTTTGGATAGATGTGAGATTTAGCGCAAACGCATAATAGTCTTCCGAGAGCCCAAAACCGGTGGCCTGTACATCGCCGTCGCTGCAGCATGGGACCCAATCAGAGATACGTCCAACCAGCAGCCGTAACCGGGCACTATAGGCGTTACTTTTGCGAATTTAAAACTGTTGGTACAGCAACTGGTGACAACTGCTAGTGTTCTTGTAACTTTTCTGGCTAAGCAGACTGACTTTTCATTAATAATATTGAAATTGAAATCCAATAAATTCATCTGTGTTTTTCTTTTAACGAAGCATTTCATAAAACGCAGATGACAGAGAAAATGCTTTGCCCCACCAACATTGAAACAGCTCACCTGTTTCTGTATCTCACAACATGTGCTGAGTTGCGTCAGAAATACCAATTAAGATAAAACATTTTGAGTTGTGTCGATGTTAGGGGGAAGGGGAGCTAATTTAATAACAGTACGGTAAGTTTATAGTCTATAGCCCACCACGTTCATGAATAAACCTATCTTTCTACAACGGACAACCAAAAAACCGCTGCACTTAAAGTAGGGCCTATACAATGTCATGAGAAACAGCGAAAACATGCATCCAACGAAAGGCGCGAGGTGTGGATATAAGTATGAAAGATTTCAGAGTTCACTGGGTAAGGGGACTCTGCGGGAATTCTGTGGGAATTTCCACAGGTTTTTCTGTGTTTATGGTATGGGTATGGGAGTTGAAATCCAATTCCCACGGCAGTCTGGCGAATGCAGAAATGGCCGGATTAAGACGCAAATACAAATAGTCCCAATACTAGAAAAGAAATCTTATTGTTCCTTGCAGTTTTCTTTACATCTGTGCTCAGTATCAAGTGTATATATAATTTTTGCTGTTTACTAGTGACGCATTTAAAACTGTGAAAAAATAGGCTGATTCAACACATTTTAAGTTAGGCCTTGTCTATATACTCACTCACATTTTTCTATCACAGATTTCTTTATTTTTACGCCATTTTACTATGAAAGGGAGCCCAGACACAAGGCCCTTCAAAATACGCCGCTACGTTAATTTATGTAGGCCATGTGCACTTAATTATATTATATTTCTTGGCGGAATGAGTTAAAGCATACTGTATTATACGTAAACTAATTGTAGGCTTAATGCAAAATACGTCGCTTGCATTTCAACATCTGTTTCATATTGAGCGGTGTAAAAGAAATGAAAAACTAAAACAGCTAGGCCCTAAAAACTGGAAATTCTAGGCCTATGTATATCCAATGGTGGTATTTTTGCGCGCAACAGCAGATAGGCTTATTAATATAGCGCGTATTAACTATCGTAATTCTGTCATGGATTCCGTCTGTCGGTCTGTCTGTCACAACCGGGTACCGAGGTGAGATACAGACTTCGGGTTTACACCCTGCGATAGCACAGGAAGCGTCTAGTTCCTTGCATGCGACAAAATTTCGTGTTGATAGGTAAAAGGGTTCCCCTCGAACTAGAGCGTTAAATAAAGGTACTCGATAAAAAGTTATTTTACCGCTATTGGTTCGTCTATAGAGCGAAAACGGTTGCAGATAAACATTAATGACCTTGAACGACGGTAAACCCGTATAATAGGGAATTTTGGTGATTTTTTGTGATTTCCGGCAGCGGCGCACACTTCAAGAGTGAATTGCGACGAAATGTATGGAGACAGACCAAAACAATCTGCGAGCAGGAACTGCTGTAAAGGCTGTCGCGCGTCTTATGAGCAACAGCTCAGATTTTTTGTTTCATGTGCCAAAGACCATACAAACCGCGTTTTTTTGTTATCAATTTGCAGCAGATAATCAACTGCAGATCAACAGAAATTGCTTATGTTACTAGAGATCAGTCTCAGGCCCACAAAGTGTTCTCCAAACAAGGGTTTTTTTTAGCTATTTTTGGTTATTTTTATGCAATTTTATCTCGTTTCGGCTAAGAGAAAGAAGTTCGATTAATTGGATATCGAACCCAACGGACTTTTCAGATTATGTGCTTACGTCCATGGCACTGCAGATTACCACAGATCAGCTCAGACGACAATAATAGCTCAAGCAGTGATCTGACTTGATCTGCAGTTCATCTGCGGTGTTCAGGCAGACCAAATAATGACCTGTTGAAAAAATATTAAAATTACTAACGATAATAAAACAACAGATCCAATGTAAAAAAATTTTTTACATCTAATTAAAAAACTATTATAATAATCCAAAGCCTTTCTAAAACTAGATATAGATTAAAATCTATTATATATCTAAAGTGCAATATCTGTTTTCTATTTTAAATGTTCATTTTTATCGTCATACATGCAGTTAAGGTATCAGACAAATAGTTAGCCAATAGCCAAATAAATAGTTATAAATAGTAGCTAGAATCTGTTCAAATCAAACAACTGAGATGTTTCTAAAAAAAACAAAATAAAATTTATCTGAAATTTACTTGAAGTACTGAAGGTATTGTCTTATCCGGCTGTGCTATTAGTTACTTATGTGTATAAGTTTACTGTTTAAACCAACGGTTAAACACAATATATAAACAACTTCTAAAATAAAAGTTTAAATGATATCACGATTTCCAACGCAAAGTTCATTTTATTATGGAACTCAAAAATTAAAAAAAACTAAATAAGACAGCTAAAGTTAACTTATAAACAGTAAGTTGACACATTTATCAAAACAACCAGAACTGCTGCGATATATTAGAGATATCGTAAATGGATAAATAAAGCGATTGCTATCATTATGCAGATTTCAGCTCGGCTCGGGCCGGTGGTAAGCTGTTTCACTTGGCGGTTTTTCCCTGGTTGGCGACCTTGTCAATGGCGGCCTTGACCTCAGCGTCAGAAGCCGTGTAGTAATGCTTTATCGGCTTCAGGTCGGCGCTCAGTTCATACACCAGCGGGATGCCTACAGCAGATCAGTCCATCAGTACTGGCTCGCGACCTTTATTATCAGGCAGTTTTTGGCGTCTTTTTGCGTCTGTCTGTCCGCTCTCTACAGCCCGACACCCCTCGCTGAGAGGGAGCCTACATGGAAAATAATTCTTCTCACCAGCTAGCGAGTCTGGGGGAGCACTCTAAGCTTCCCCAGCGGGGTTCGGGGCGGAACCCCAATCGCAAATGTATTTTGTACGCATCATGAGTCTAGAAAGCATGTCCAGTGTCTTCAAAACGTTGTTACATTGTTGTAAATAAACGCGGGTTGAACCATGTAGACTATTTTTAAGTTGCTGAAAAACTGGATGCTCAGCTTGGGGGTGCACCCCACTATCGAAGCCATTGACAGACGGACAAACAAAAATAAGCAAACGTACATCTACGCAATACAATGCCATAAACGTCATAAACGTTAAAAAAACTTAAACGCTAAAACGCGCTTTAAACGAAAATAGACGTTTGTAAACGTTGGGGGGGGTAAACGTTAAGTAAAAACGAGCCCTCTTTTAACTTGACGTACTGACTAAATCCAATCTTTCATGTTCATTAAATTTTTGACAACACACTAAATCTGAATACAAATGTGCTGCTATTACTTTGTCAGTACCACATCGATTTTCTATTAATAGGCCTATTTTTTAATCATCGTCACTATGACATTAACTGCTAACGTTTATTAAAAATAAAAATGTTGGAAAAATGACTTTGAAACACAAAAACTTGTTTTATCTAAAAAATAAATAAATAAATAAAACTTTATCATAGGCCCTACTGTAAGAAAAACAAAGAAAGGTACCATTAACAAACGAATCAATTGACAGCGACGTCGTGGGCTAATAAAAGTTGGGGGAGCAAAAAGTTCCAATTTTCGCACCGACAGCTGCAAATTCTCGACGTAGAAGATCATGGCTGCTCAACATTTCAATTGTGTTCCTACATTTGCGCAAAATGAAAAATCTCGAACCCCAAAATTTGTATTTTTGAAATATTTTCTGACAAGGAGAAAATTTAGAGACGGTGAAGTTAAGGGGCAACTGCCCCTGCTCCCCCCCACCACGACGCTTCTGTTGATCGACATGGCTAGTGCGACGTCGTGTCTAACCGGTCGGAAGATTGAGTTCGAGGATGTCTTTCTCCGAGATGTTGTCGAGATGTTTCATGAGCGCTCGCAGAGTATTGCCATGGGCGGCAATGATCACCTTACGACCTTTCTGCACGCACGCATAGCAACCGCACGACACTGCATAGCAACAGTGCTCAAAGTAGGATTAAACAGATGGAGGAACTCTACTTCCTTCCCCCTTCCATTTTCCCCTTCGCTATCCTTTCTTCTTCGTTTTCATCTTTTTTTCATTTTCCTTCTCTTTTCTTGCCTTCTCTTTCTCTTAGAAGTATGCCCTCTTAAATAGAGCCATAGGTCTGAAAGAGCGCTGTAAGCTCTCACAGCGGGATCTGCAGCGAGGCGGCAATGACATTTGGAGCATTTTGAACTTAAAATCTGAAAACCGGTTGCGGTTGCATTGATTTTAAATTTAGGTAAAACAACCTCACAGACTGAAAATAGGAGATAGGGGAACATCGTTAACCTTTGGCCCCGCGTTCGCCTTACTTTGGCCGTCGCATAGCACAAAACTCGCCCACGATAATACAGAAAGCGTGGCAAATGCAAGCAGATATGTTTTAAAAATTTTGCTCCGTCCCTGTTTTTTTCGCCGCCCGCTGCAACCGGGAGCGCAAATTTTAGACCCAAGTGAGGCGTACCTTGATCTCTGGTACGATGTTGTTCTGCCAAAACGGAACGACACGTTCGACCGTGTCCTTGAGGCATTCCGTCTTCGGTATCAGCTTCTTATCGATGCCCTGTCAAATAACAGTATTACCGTTATCAGAGATGTTAAGACCTCAAAGCCAAAGTTGTATCGAAGCCAAAATTTTGGTCTCGGCCTTCAAACTATGGCTTCGAGTTCAAATTTGGCCTTCAGCATTTGGCTTCAGTCTAGCCTCGGTCATAGTGCTCTGGTTTTGTTAACATCATAAAACCTATGCCGGTAGCTTACGATGTCACAGTCACTTCTATAGTTGTACCTTTGACCTTCGGCCTCAAACAATTGTCTCGATCTTGGCCTTGTATTTCTGGGCTTGGCCTCGTCCTCGGTTTTGGGAGTTTGGCATGGTTGAACCTCACCGCTTATTAAAGGTCACATTAGAAGCTATCAGTTGCAGTTGTGACGTTGTATGGCAATGAGTTGAACATTAGGCCCTCTTATTACGTTTCGAGTCCTGACGTCTCTACAGGTCATCTTGATTTTGATAGCACACAACGGCCTGTTTGCACTGCATAACTACATGCAACTACCATCCAGCGCGACGCAAGCAAAAAGTACGCAACAAACGCAGCAGACGCAAAGGCTGAAACGCAACCAAATTTCAAGCAATCGTCAGCTGCGTTAGCCTACGTCTGTTGCACTGCGCAGCCTATGCTGTGTGCGTTGTGTTAAATGGAAACTCCGTTTATGCTTGCGGTAACGGTGATGATGATGATGATGATGATGATGATGATGTAAACCTTATATCTAGGGTCGTTGCCGGCGTATCTCGGGTCTTTTTCCTCGAGCGGAGGTGGCGGAACGTCGTACGCACGACGCCAGATCTGCACGCGCAAACACACAGACACACAATACTGAACTGGCTGTCAACTCAGCCTCCTACCCTCTACGGGACAAAATACTAGTAACTTGCAGCCGTGGTATGTCTGCTGGATGCACCGCAGATCCAGTTGTTTGCTGGTGTGGGCAAGGTTGACAAGGTTGTGGCTTGGCTTAAATGGTAGCGTCGTTAGACGCGTCAACGAAGTTAATCAACGCCGGGCCCGGTCAGTACTTGGACGGGTGACTGTCGGCAGACGGCTAAAGCATCTCGGTGTGTAACCGGTCACCCAGGTCAACTCAGCCTGGCCATCCCTCCGTGGGTAGCCGCAGTGAGTACGAGCGAAAGCTGGGGCGTAAGCAAGCACACTAGCCGTGTATCCCTTGGACTTGTGGTGTAAACTGGTGTCTGACCGAGGACTGATGAAACGAACATCAGCGCCTCTCATTACGCCTTGAGGCTCAAAAAGGACTATACCAAAGGTTAACGATGTACTTGGCATACTTGACAAATGGACAGAAAGTTTTTTTCATCGCACATTAGCGACCAACAAACAGCCCTTCCAAGATCGATAATTTTCATCTCATCTGAAAGGGTTTATGCGATTTGCTATTAGTGATCGATAGCAACCTTGTGCCTATGGTTGGTGGCGTGGCGTAGTTGGTAGCGCGTTTCGGCTGAAACGAAGTTACTATACGCCGGGCCCGGTTAGTACTGCGATGGGTGACTGCCTGCGGGCAGGTAAACCATCTCGGTGCGAAGCCTGCCAGCTAGGTCGACTCAGCCTTCTGCCCTCAGTGGGACGGTAAAATGAGTAGTAACTCACTCACATGAGTTACGGAAGGTGGGGACCTTGGTACAGCTGACTGGGGTTGCCTAGCCGGCCGCTGCGCCAGCCTGTGTCTGCAGGCTGCGCACGGTGGCCGTGCGGCAGGCGGCTCTGGTTAGTGACGAAAGCGCATTGGAGGCGTGCGCATGCTCGCGATGATGCGCTATACAAATTGACAACCTTTACCTTTACCTTTATCTCTCACACCTTTATCTCTCTCATGCGCCCCGGGCGGCACTGTGCAGGGGGGCGGCATTCGGAGGGGCGAAAATGCAGAATTCGGAAATTGAATTGATGGGAAATGCAGTCCGCCAGCACATTGTAGAGGAAATTCGTCAAGCTAAGTACTTCAGTATTATGTTGACACAACACCAGACTTGGCACACAGAGAACAAATGTCGGAAGTCATCCGATACGTTCACATCCACGAAACGAATGTGGAAATCAAAGAATCATTCACTGACTTCATTGAGATACACGAAAAGACATCAGAAGCACTTGCGACTGAAATCTTGAGCAAATTAGACGCTGATAGTCTGCGCTTTGAAGACTGCCGTGGTCAGACTTACGACAACGCTGCAGTAATGGCCGGGCGTCGAACGGGCGTACAGACAAGAATTCGCGAAAAGAATCCTCGTGCCTTGTACGATCCCTGCGACAGCCATAGCCTGAATCTTGTCGGCGTTCATGCGGCTCACGTAGATCCGGTGATGATCACTTTTTTCGGAACGATTGAGCGAATCTTTACTTTCTTTGCTTCGTTAACACACCCCTGGCAGGTCATGAAGCAGCACGTGGAGCTGGCGATTAAACGTACGTGATTGCGACACCAGATGGAGTTCAAAGTGTGACGCCGTGGAAGCCGTCTGTACGCAAATAGATAGTGTAGTTGATGCTCTGGAGCATCTTCAGGACAACGCTTGTGAGAATTCTGACACTCGAGCTGATGCTGGTATTCTTCTTCGTAACATTCTCACTTATAATTTTCTCGTCTTACTGCCATTCTGGAGATCCGTCCTGGAGACCATCAATCGGATTCAGAAAAAGTTGCAAGATCCAAAGATGAACTTTCGTGATGCGGCTGACGACATACTAAGCCTCAACGAAATCATGAGGACTCGAGGAGAACAGTTCTGTGTGGACGCCACGCAGGACGGGATAAAAAAGTGTGAGGAGTGGAATGTCGAGATCAATCTTCGAACGAGGAAAAGGAAAAAGATGCCAGGATAATTGGAAGCAGATGCAGCTCTTACAGCACAGGAAGAGACAAGGCGAGTGATGAAGTCTGCTCTTGACACAATCGCGGCTGGTTTGGATACTCGGTTTCAACAGCTCGAATATCTGCATAAAACTTTTGGCTTTCTGCTGGACACTGAAACTCTTATGACTGCTGACGCTATTGACCTTGATGACTTGCAGAAAAAATGTACAGATTTTGCGACAGCATTCGCAGACGACGTCGACGGTGCTCGTCTTGTGGATGAAATACAAGACTGTCGAATTCTTGTCAGCAGACGTGTAGGAGTTGACGTAACACCTCTTGGTATCCTCAAGTTCACTGTGTCATTTGGTGGAAATGACGTATTTCCCAACTTGAAAGCGGGACTGCAGATTCTGTTGACAGTGTCTACTTCTGTTGCTGGCTGCGAACGTTCCTTCTCTAAGATGAAACTCATTATGACATATCTCAGGTCAACAATGACGGAAGGTAGATTGACGAACTTAGCAATTCTTTCCATAGGAAGAGAAACAGTTGAGCAGGTTGACTTCACCAAATTGATTGAAAACTTTGCAGCAGTGAGAGCGCGAAAAGTTTTGATTTAGTGGTTCATCGTCCGGTGTACTATGTATGTCTCGCATTGTTGGACTGCGGTGACAGGCAGACCGCAGACTGTCGTGTAACTAGAGCAGAGGCCTTACTGGCCTAGTTAAAAGGTCTGTTTAAAAGCAAAAACTAGTGAATACCGAAGACTGTAATATACGTGTTACGTAACTTTATTCGAACACAGGACACACGCGCAGAAAGTGTGAGCAGCAGTTGTTTTTTGGCAGTTGCAACTGATCAAACTTCAGTTCCATTGCATTACGCAATTACGCTCCCAAATTAGCGTACTGTTCACAGTCCACACCAATGCTATCGTTGTAGTGTTGTACCATAAGAATATCAATTGCCGATCTGACTAGAGGGGGCGGCAACACAGACGTTTGCCCCGGGCGGCAAAAACCCTCTCGCCGCCACTGATCTCTCACCGTTTCCGAGATATGGTCACTTATAGCTTGAAACTTTCCGTTGAAAATTGCTGCAAAACCGCTGCAAACGGAGACATGGTTACTATTGACAGCCTATAGGAAGTCGCCTGCGCCCTATTCTATGGTACAATCGCCGACTCTTTACGACTTACCGTTTAGCCACAACACCGCATGATTGGCATACCACAGTGCGTTATGACCCTTCAAGATCGTCTAATGTCAATGATTTTATGTCATTTGAAAACCAATATGCGACTTCCTAGTAGTGATCAATAGCAACCTAAGCCCTATCTCGCGCAGTTTAGTCTGCTGTGGTGGACGGACGGCGTAACGCTTCTGGTACGTAGTAATGTCAGTTTGACTTTGACTTGTTATTCGCCAGCTTAGCTGCTTGTTAAGTCCCTACAAGGCGCCGTAGCGAGAACAACAACAACAACTAGGCTACTGCTGCTATTACTACTACTACTACTACATTACTTGACCTTGACTTGTTCTTCGCCGTGTTTAGCTGCAGTCTCGGACTTGTTCAGGCCCTGCAGTGCACCGTAGTGACGCTCATTCAGACGGTAGTCGCGGACGACGGGAACCCAGTGAAGTCCCATCGTGTCCTGGATGTAGAACAGCGTCTTGATGGCACGTGACAGGACGCTCGTGAACGCGTAGTCGAACGACAGGCCCTTGTCCTTTAGCATCTGCAGGCGTAGCCAGCCAGGGACATAGATGTAACAAACGTTTTTTGACGTTTTATAAATTCTTGCCACGTTTTTTCGTTTTAAAGTTTTTTTTTTAATTTTCTGAACGTTTTTAAAAAAATCGTTTCTTGAAAATTTTACCAAGAACGTCGAGAAGCACCTTCAAGCCACAAAAACAAATTAATAGGTTATATTGGTGGTAGTTTACTAAGTTAGTCTAATGATACTTGGTCTTAGGACCACACGATTGAATTAAAATTGAACTAAGTTCTCTCTCGCTCTACTTCCAGTAATAATACATTTGACAGCATTAGGCATTAAGCTGTTTCAGGCAAAAAGTTAAACCAATAAGGGCTAACGCTTTTTAACGTTTTTTAAACGTTTTTATACTTGCAAGGTTTTTACGTTTTTAACGTTTTTATTTGAATGGAACGTTTTTTTACATTTAGGCCCTATGGCCAAATTGATCCTGAGGTCCGGACCTCTTCCCTTGCGGTTAGAAAGATGACCCCATATAAATCATGCATATCTGCAGATAGAATTTTGCCCCCTACACCACAGTATAGTAGCTTACGGGCTACAGGGTGAAGACCTAGTGTGGCTAAGTGGGGCGGTGGTATGTCTGCTTGCTGCAAACCGCGAGTCCGTCTAATTGTTCGCTGACGCGGGCAATGGATGGCCGCATAGTGCGCTGCGGTATCACTAGCTCATGCCAATCAAATGCCACTTTCGAGACTGTAAAAAGCGCTTCTGGTCTTTAGTCCGTCTCATGCAAGAAGCGCTATAGGAAGTACCGGAAGTACTTTTTACATCACATTTTCATCTCGAGCAAGATCGTGACTTCCGGCAAGTTTTCAGTGTGCCTGGCTAAGGGAAAGATTGATAGAGCCATTTCTGAATGCTCACCTATCCAGTTGTTTCAATCCAAGAAAACCGTGTACCGTAGTAGGAGATTTAATTTTGTCAGCATCGGCAAGGCAAATGCAACAATTTGGCAATACTTTGATTGCCAGTACTTTTAAATAAACACCACCATTTGTGAGACTTTATACATTTAACGCCCTCGTTCGGGGCGACCCCCTTCGAATTTATGGAAAAGCTTTACGGTTCCTGGAACTAGAGTCTTCCAGGCAGCCGACAGTGAAGATTTGGCGATTCTAGCTTGCACCGTTTTTGACTGATCCACCCGTGTGACAGACGGACAGACAGATGGACAGAACTGCGATGGCTAAGACGCGCTACAGCAGTAGCTGCTGTTGCGCGTAAAAACTAAACCGTGTCGGTTCAGTTCAGTTACGCCGCTCTGTACGCGTCTTTGGGATTCTCGCCGGGAAGTCTTTGTGATAGCGTCCATTACAATATGATTGAGCAAAGTAAAAACATCATTTCTGGTTCCGTAGTGGCTTATTCAAGGCACAAATTTACCTTCCCGGCTTTCTTGGCTTCGTCAACACCACTCGTGGCCAAGTCGGCATCGTGCCATCCGCAGAAGCGATTTTCCTGGTTGTATACGCTTTCGCCATGTCGAACCATTATGACCTTGTGAGCCGCAGCAGCTGGAGCCGCCATTTCTGTCACAAACTACTCTACAGGCGCTCCGACACCGATCTTTCCCACCGATGTGACTGTTTTTTGTTGTTGAGTTTTTACGCAAATTTCAGCTAGAAATGTCTCATTGTTCAGCGTAGATGTTTTACAGCGCAGCACGGTTGTGACAGTGACGTCACACGTTACCTTGGCGACGATGACGAAGTCTCCACACGCTGGCAGCCGTTCAGCATCCGTAGGCGTAATTTGTGTTCAACAGCATTTGCTTTAAACTCTTTTACGCGACACTGCTTTAGCCCAAGCGATCCCGCCTATTCCTCCACATCTCGTCGTAGCGTGGTCTGTCGTCTCTCTCTCTCTCTCTCTCTCTTCCCGTCTGTCACATCTTGTACCCTGCTTAAAGTGTTCTTACTTGATGTGCGTCGCCTATGTAAGTAATGAATCAGTTGGCTTATGAAGTCCAAATTCTAGATTTTTATTTATCATGCAATTCAAATCAGCCTGCAGATTAAGCCTATATTTAATTTCATATTTTAGTATTTCATATTTTTAACAATTAATAGGCAAAATGCAATGCAGCTGGCACTCGACACGTCTTGGCTCGGGGGAAAATGCAGTTGGCAGCACTCAGTCAATGGCCCATCTCGAACCCCCCATAGACGCAAAAATCTTGCAGATATCTCTTATACAAGGCGAGTTATAGCCATTTTGTCCCAAATTTCGTTGTCACGGCAACCAGGGAGGGTCCGGGGTAAAGTTAAATGACACCATTAGATTGGCCATCCCCGAAAACCATACCATAGAACCAAAAATTACGACACTATCTTATACACAGCCAAGGTTATGACCGTTTTTACGCGCGACAGTAGAATGCTTCGCGCGTCTTAGCCATCGTCTGTTTGTCTGTCTGTCTGTTTGTCTGTCTGTCTCTCCGTCTGTCTGTCCGTCTGTCACATTCGTGATCTGTGTCAAAACGGTGCAAGCTAGGATCACGAAATCTTCACTGTGGGCTGCCCCAAGATAGTTTATCGTGACAAAATTTCGTGCCACTGGGTGCAGGGGTTCTCCTCCGATCAACTTCGAGATTTGATCGGAGGTTATCTCAATGATTGTTTTTCCATCGCCAATTAGCCAGTCATCGTCCATCAAATCTCCCATCAAGTTGATAGCCAAATATTGGCCGATCAATTGAGATAATTGACGTCACCTTGAGGGTGATCTGCAGTTCGTTGTTTATTCGCACCAGAAACATCGCTTCACTTCGCTGGTCAGATCGGCAATTCACGCATTAAAATGAAGTTCCGGGCATGGCGATCAATCATCGCTGATCAATTTATACTGTGTATAGTGTTATGTGCAAAAATACAAGACATTTAAGCTAATGCTCACGAGACGCGCGAAAGCCTATAGCAGTTCCTGTTCGCAAACTGTTAGTCTATCTCCAGCCATTTCGTCGCGACTTTGACGGGGGTACCGCTCTTTGATGCCCTCGTGCGCAGATTTCCTTGAACCTAGAAAATCGAGACTTGGACTGTTGAAATCTACGTTCAATGCTGAAAATTTAGTATGCAGCTTGTAAATTGGTTTCAGCGCAATTCGCTCTTACAATGTGTCTCGCAGCCCGAAATCGCCAAAAAAATCCATGAAACCCCCTATTTTGGCGTTCAAGGTCATTCAAGGTCATTGAATTGGGCGCCAATCGAGAGCCAGTGTACAACTTTCTATTAGTGATTAATAGTAACATAGACCCTATCTCGTACCGTTACTGAGATATAGCGACTTATTGGCCCAAAATCGCAAATTTTGCCCACCCCCTCTCATTTAGCGCATACGTTCGGGGTGACCTCTTCGAATTTGTGAAAAAGCTTTACGGTTCTTGAAACTAAAGTCTTCCAGGCAGCCGACGGTGAAAATTTGATGATACTAGCTTGGACCGTTTTTGCCTGATCCACCCGTGTGACAGACGGACAGACGGATGGACAGACGGACAGAATTGCGATGGCTAAAACGCGCTGAAAGCAGTAGCTGCTTTCGCGCGCAAAAATAGATGCACGCTCCCGTATTGATTTACGATAAAACGTATTTTTTGACAGCAGACGATATGGACGATATCGTTGATATCGTTGCTATGACGATGTTTACTGGCTACGACATTCACTCGCAGCACAACACCGCAAATCGATTTCACTGTCAGCCAATCAGACTGAGATAAAGTACGCTCAGTTGATGGTGAATCAACCAAAAAATTTGAGGTAATGTCCACGGGACGCTCGAAAGCCTATAGCAGTTCCTGTTCGCAAACTGTCAGTCTATCTCCAGCCATTTCGTCGCGACTTTGACGGGGGTACCGCTCTTTGATGCCCTCGTGAGCAGGTTTCTTTGAACCTAGAAAATCGAGACTTGGACCGTCGAAATCTACGTTCAATGCTGAAAATTTCGTACGCATCTTGTCCATGTCTATTTCAATTGATTTCGGCGCAATTCGCTCTTGCAATGTGTCTCGCAGCTCGAAATCGCCAAAAATCTATAAAAAAAATCCTATTTTGGCGTTCAGGGTCATTCAAGGTCATTGAATTGGGCGCCAATCGAAAGCCAGTGTACGACTTTTTATTAGTGATTAATAGTAACATAGGCCCTATCTCGCACCGTTACTGAGATACAGCGACTTATTGGCCGTAAATCGCAAATTTTGCCTATCCCTTTTTCATTTAGCGCCCTCGTTCGGGATGACCCCCTTCGAATTTATTAAAAAGCTTTACGGTTCCTGAAACTAGAGTCTTCCAGACAGCCGACAGTGAAAATTTGGTAATCCTAGCTTGCACCGTTTTTGACTGATCCACCCGTGTGATAGACGGACGGACGGACGGATAGAATTGCGATGGCTAAGACGCGCTGAAAGCAGTAGCTGCTTTCGCGCGTAAAAACCACGATGAACGAATACAATGTACAGTAGTCTATTTGCATTTGTAGAGGGGCCAACAGTCAGCAACACTGTCTTCAAAGATAGTAAACCCAGTCAGTCAATCAATCGAGCTAACACAACACACTAGATAGCATAGTTGTAATAAACTTTTTTGAACGTTATATTTTCATTTTTAATTTTTTAATAAAACGCGTTTAATTGTTTTTATGGTCAACTTACACCTACGACGCCGACGCGTCTCAACTGTCGTCGACTTTCGGGTCGTCAATTATTCTGTTCACAGTTGAGTTGAGTAGCGTCGGCGTCGTAGCCTGTGTTGTGAATTGGCCGTCAGTAAACAGTATCAGTGTGAAAATGACCAACAGCTTATTGAGATACTGGGGGCTGCAAACCAGCACTTACACAAACCTTTGAAATATAGACAGACAGACAGACAGACAGACAGACGGCGATTTAAAGTAATCATGTGCAGAAAATCAGCGTGACTCTGGAAAAGTGGTAGCAGGTTCTGCGTTTGGACTTATAGTGTATGTGTGACGACAAACGATTATGATCAAAACGCAAAGATCTATATACGGTTTCCTTGCGTGGAATATAAAACTCTTTGAGTCGGTGCTACCGTCAGTGTTCTGCGAGCAGCGCAGAAGTGCTTCTACAGGATTATCGATCTGCTGCAGTCACAACAAACGCCTGCCGTCTGCTGTCTGCTGCTGGCACCGTACTCGCACGTAGGCCTACTACCCGGTGTATATTGACCACCATGCATGCATAAACAGCGCCGCTACAGTTTGGTACCTACTACTAGGCCTATACTAGGACACCAGCCGTCTGACTTTCGGTAAGTAGGCCCCGACGTTTCTCTGAACGTCTCAAGTTTCGCCTCCTAGTAACACCGTACTTGACGATATGTGTTTTAGGCGGAATCGCTTCCTGCAGCGCATACGATTCCGCCTATTGCTACGCATTGTTCCGTAGCGTGATTTGTCTGTCGTCTGTCACATTCGTGCACCCTGCTTAAACCATTCGGCGGATGTTAATGACATTACACTTTTGAGGTCCAAAAACTAACACACTGTGTTAGATGACACCCAGGGAAAGAAGAGATTTGTTTGAGAGGGGGGTCAAAATCCCACCCAAAACATGCCATTGCCTTTAACGTGCGAAAACAAGAAATCTGAGCTAATGCTCCTGAGATGCGCGAGAGCTTATAGCAATTGCTGTTCGTACAGGCTTGCCGTGGATATGGATATCCATGGATATATCCATGGATATATCCATGCGTGGATATCAGACTTAAGCCATCCTGTGGATATATCCATGGATATTATGCTAGCGCACCTGCTAATTACATTTACTACTTATATGCTTTGTCTCTGTAAATCATTCTCATTCTTAGTCTTCATTTTCTCGTTTATTCATGCTATTGAGTCAAATGAATAATCGCCATTATTTAGTCGTCATTATTTAGTTAGCCTAAATTAATTTATAAGCACCATAGCAGCAACAGATTTTAATTTTCCGTGTTTTAATACTGTTGGTTGGGCAACAGAAGGTCTATCCATTTGTGAGTTTATTTGTAGTTGAGTTTATCAAAGATGGTAACAAAATTACAAACTTTTTGCTTACTAATTTAATGCTAATAGGAAGTACCAACCAAGTGTCTTTCAAAAGCGTCCACTGTCTCTTATACATGTAGGCGTACATGAATGCAATCTGCGTCTAAGAAACGAGCTGTTAATAAGGTGGGCCGACCGTACCCCCTACATCCGAAAGCCAGGTCCGACTTCGGGTCGCGGAAAGAAGGCGATTTCCCAGAGTGACTACAGTCCCATACACCGTATGGTGACGCTGCTATATCAAATTCTAAAATGAACACTAAAATACGATGCGGTAATTCGGCGTACATGGGTGGCGGCTGCAGGTAAAAACATTGCATTCAAAATTGTGGCCAAACTGCTGCAGATAGAAACATGATTACTTTTGACAGCCTTTGGGAAGTTGCTATCGCTTTATCCAACGGTACCGTCGCCGACTTCCTACCGTTTAGTCACAATACGTGCGTTACGTACAGACGGAGGACAGACATACGACGCATCATACCCAAGGCTCGACCTAACGGTCGGCCAAAAGCAGCGTCAATAAAATTATGTAGATTTTCGCAAAAGTTGGGACATACTTCGATCGCATTTCAATGCAAATGTGTGTTTATTTTTTACTTTTATTGATTTTCCAACAATTTCAGCGGGGAAATGTCTGCGTTATGTTTTTGTGGGGGGATGGCTGTACTTTTGCAAAAATTTGAGGGTTACATGTGCGCGGGATAGACGTCTGTGGATATGGATATATCCATGGATATCCACAGAAAATTTGTGGATATGGATACGGATATGGACGGGAAATTTCATATCCACAAGACCACAACAAGCGTGTTCGTAAGTTGTCTTGGTCTAAGTTCATGCATTTCATTGCAATTCACCTTTTTTGCCGCCAAAAATCGCAAAAGAAATCACTAGGCCTAAAGGTTTAAAGTCATTCAAGGTCATCGATGTTAATACCACTAAAAGCAGATCACCAGTGCTTGTTATGATAAGCAGCATGTTTATCTGTAACTATTTTCACGCTGGACAAGCCGATATGGAGAAAATAACCACTTTTTAGGAAATACCCAGTTGACACCCGTGTACACAGGCCTTTGGGGGCGGACTTAGACAGCTAAAATCTACATTCAATGCTGAAAATTTCATAGGCAGGTTATCTTCGTCTATCTCCAGCCATTTCGGCACAATTCATTCTTGAAATATGTGTCGCAGCCCAAAATCGCGAAAAATTCACTAAAACCCTTATTTTAGGGGTTTATGGTCATTCAAGGTCATTGATGTTGACACCCCTGAGAAGCTTGTCGCTAGTGCTTGTTATGATACGCAGCATGTCTGTGCCTATCTGCAACCATTTTCACGCTAAACAAGCCAATAGCGCTAAAATAACGTTTTAGAAGGGGTGACCTTCTGTCTCCTCCTCGATCGAGGGGACTTCCTTTACCCACGAAATACTAGAAACCCTAAATGGTAAAAATTCGAAGTCTCTATCTTACCTGGTCTTGGATCGTTACCGGGTCGTGACAGACGGACAGACGGACGGACGGACAGACATACAGAATTATCATAGCTAATACGCGTTATAGCTAGCTAGCTCTCGCGCGTAAAAATGATTTGTAATTTACCAGACAGCAGCATCGACCAGTGATTTCGCATTTAACCGAATCATTTTCGTTTTTTTTTTCGATTCAATAAGGTTTGAACAAGACTCCAATACAATACTAAAATGGCTCTCAATAAAGAGTATGATTTCAATTTTTGTTCTGATGCTTGCATCAAATATTGGCCAATTTTAGAAATTCTTCTAACGATATTTTCTCCAGTAAATTTTCAGTAAGTGATTACAGATCTCGCCACATTTCAAATGCGTCTCGTATACTATCTCTTGAAGTTTTCAGCTCACGAAAAACTGTCAGTAACTGTGGTATTTCAAATTTAAGCCGATCATTATTTTACGAGGAGATGGGACTTTTAACAAATTTTCTAAGTGTTTTTCAAGCTTAGCATTGATTTGGCGAATGCGTACATTTTGAAAATCGGTTAGGCATAGTAGTGGACGAAATTATAGGAATAGCCTATGCGTGAATACTTTTTATGGACATGCACCCGGTAAAGATCAAAAGTCAGGGTCACGAAATCAAACGAGCATTGAAGATGTTTGTTTGTTACGACATGCTATAAATATAGATTGCGAAACTCGGCTTATAGACTTCGGTCAGATCACGTAAACCGTGACCGGGAGTTATAGTAAACAAGTTAAGTCGTGGTCACATCTGCGATAAGATTATGAATCGTTTCATCATTCTGTGACTGCTGGCGCCCCTGACGTTTATGTACGGTTTTACGGCATTTATAAGTGCATTATTATTGATTACACGCGCTCGACTTTTAGGCCTAGGTCTCATTACAGGTTTGTATGCGGGCTTCTAAGTCCAAAATTAAGTTAAAAGGCCTGGGAAAAATAAGAAGAATTTGGGTAAACGTTTCTCAAGACATGATTAGCCGATCTGCCACAATTTTCAGTTTAGAACATTAAAGGTCAAAAAAGGTATAAGGGTTAGGCCTAAGGCGGACGGTCGCACTAAGCTGACATATTTTTTGCTGTAATGTTTTGTACGAAGCTTCGTGTAGCAGATGCGTATGATGCAGCTAATCGCAGTTGAAAAACGAGATGAGAGCGAGTGAGACCATGCCTTTAGAAAGCATCGAAACAGAACCAAGACGGCCGTGATGTAAGGTCGTAAACAACCGGAAGCCGTAGTCTGTTACAAACCGAAACTGACGGCAGTTGCGTTGCGTTGAAGGACGCTTTAGTGCTTAGAGACTAGAGAGTACAATAAACAGTGTGCAGTATATTATAATAGCGTAGCTTTTAGTGTTTTTTTCAAACTACACCGTGGTGTAGGTTTCTGTAGAAAAGTAGGTCTACTGTTGCCTATTTGTTGTAGGCTGTCTTGTGTGTTGATTAATAGTAACAAATAAAATAATGCTTAGGCCTATAATATGTTTTACCAGTAAGCCAATCCAATTTTTCTAAGTCAGTTAAAAATAGGACAGACTCTTCAAAGTAGAACGTTTTGGAATCGCTAGAGCAGTTTTATAGGCTAGGCAGGATGTATAGCCAACCGAGTGTTCAAAAGCACAGAATAGGCTAAAAATGACACCTCCGCCGAGTTGTTTGATTTTAATCTTGCTTTCTTGTATCGAATTAGTAAATCAAGAATAAGTTAAGTTTCTTTTTTTTCGATCCGATTGTCACCAACATAATTATAATGTAATCGATTTTTGCTTGGACTGCCCCTCCCAGCTGACCTTCCAAAATGCTTAATCAAAATTTATAACTTTTTTCCAGATCAACCGCAGATATCCACTAATTGCTTACTGCTATTGACCGCAGATCAGACATGGTCTCTGGCGCAGGAGACCAGCTCAAGTCACAGAAATAAGCCTATTCCCACTCGAAGTTAGTAAACTGCTCTGATCAGCCTTGTTCAGGCACAGCTGCGTCGCGGGTTAAAAAGTAGGCGGACAGAAAGTTGCAATTTTCCGACAGACAGATGCAAATTTTCGACAAAAAAGATCACAATGCTTAAAAGTTTAATTTTGCTCTTTTCAATGTTTGCATTTTTTGACGAAAAGTTTTCCCTTCTAAGATTTTCCGCCAATTTTCCGACAGTCCAAAATTTAGGGGGTGGGCCCCCATAGCCGGCCACGACGCCATTATTCAAGAAGACCCAGAGCAACACAACTGCAATGGTGATGTTGACATGGTTGTTGTTTGCAGCGGTCACATTTCAACAGTTGATTCAGAACAATGCTGTCGAGATTCGCCAGACCGTGGACCGGAAGTAGTTTGTCGGCGGTCGGCGCGAAGCTGGTACGTCGTCGTGTTTCCAGTAAAGCGGCGCACAAGACAAGCCAAGAGTCGGCCGCAGCTGACAACGTCAACAAACAACTGTTGTCTGAGGAGGTCTTTCAACGCGAGGAAAGATTCGGCGCTCACAACTATCATCCACTCCCGGTTGCACTGTGCAAAGCTCAAGGTCGGTCCACACTTCAACACAGTCACCGCAGTTTACGTATAATTATATTGCCAAAGTAACGAAAATAATATTTATTTTTTTCTCGTCTAAACGCTTTGCTAGGCGAAGTGAAGCAAGAGGCAAGATGCAAGATGGACAACAACAAAAAGATAGAGGTGCTACCATTAACACGGCACCAAAAAAGTAAAAAAAAATACGTGTAGTAACCAAAAAGTTTTAAACTTACACTTTCCGTCTAATATCACATTAACAAAATTATTAAATTTCATATATACGAAATAATTTTGGTAATCGCCATTTTCTTAAACAAGCGTTCACGTTAGGCCTATTCAATAGGGGCTCTAGTTTTTGGGTAAAATCCAGCTTAGCTTCGATTCTGCGGCTGTGGCTGTAGACCTAGGTTTATCTTTGACATTAACCGTAACCTTGGCCACCATTCTCATGTTTTGGTTTTTTTGCCTCATGTTTTTTCTTCCCGGCTTTCATTTTGGACTTGATGTTGGTAGTCTGTATGATTAGTTTAAAACGTTGTCTAAATTTACTGCAGCTGTCGGTTCGGAATTCTTCTGCGATTAGCAGATAGCAGAGTACTAAGTCCTTGTGTTCGCCTGGTGGCAGCAGCGCCACTGTATCGACGGATGTTTGAGATATCTGGTAGTTTCTGTTTGCCGCTGCAGGCGTGTACGTGTGGGACGTGGAGGGCAACCGTTACTATGACTTCCTGAGTGCGTACAGTGCCGTCAAT
>Ga0209367_1002330_pt1 | contig 24969 bp, 18 predicted proteins | sample WorMetLIZISLAND2_FD_187412 | JGI IMG/M metagenome (GOLD analysis project Ga0209367, IMG submission 187412) | Marine gutless worms symbiont microbial communities from Max Planck institute for Marine Microbiology, Germany - Olavius geniculatus... ... | reverse complement strand
ATTTAGCGCCATTGTTCGGGGTGACCCCCTTCGAATTTATGGAAAAGCTTTACGGTTCCTGAAACTAGATTTTTCCAGGCAGCCGACGGTGAAGATTTGGTGATTTTAGCTTGCACCGCTTTTGACTGATTCACCCGTGTGACGGACAGACAGACGAACAGCCAAACGGACAAACAGAATTGCGATGGCTAAGACGCGCTGAAAGCAGTAGCTGCTTTCGCGCGTAAAAAGTGAGGAACAAATGTGACGGACTCTGCGGACGCAAGCGACGTAACAGCCAAACGCAAGGACTAAAGCCGTGTCAACTCTTGCGTTACATTTGTGGCGTCTGTTACGTTGGATAGGAACAAGGCTTTTCGTGTTCTTCTGTATCAGTGTCGCGCTGCTATTATGCCAGCAGATGCTGTAGCACTAATGCAGTCCATATTTTTAGCACACGATGCTTGCTACGTAAAGCACAATATACTACAGCAATTAATTATTCGTGTTCGGTAGTTTCCTGCTTGCAGAATATGTCGAAATGTGTGAATATCGAATATAAGATATACATTTAGCAACAGAATGCAGTCTTGCTATTCATATATTGAGTCAAAAATTTGCTTAGGCCCTAATGAAAAGTATAGAGCAATCAGAGAGCATAATCTATAATTAGCATGAGCGTGGCGTCTGAAACAAAAAATCTGAGCTAATGCTTACGAGACGCGCGAGAGCCTATAGCAGTTCTTGTTCGCAGGTAATCTTGGTCTATCTCCATCCATTTCGTTGCACTTCACTCTTTTGCAGCCACTAATTGCCAAAAAATTACTAAAAACCAATATTTTTTTATTGTTCAAGGTTATTCAAGGTTATCGATGTTGACATTTTTAAGAAGCTCGTCGCCAGTGCTTGTTAGCAGCATGCCTGTGCCTATCTGCAACTATTTTTTATGCTAGACAAGCCAAAAATAACCACTTTTAGAAGGGTACCCCTCTTTGATACCCGCTTGCGCAACCCTCCTTGAATCTACTAGAATCTACATTCAATACTGAAAATTTCATATGCAGGTTGTTTTGGTTCATCTTTAGCCATTTCGGTGCAATTCACTACTGAAATGCGTGTCGCAGCCCGCAATCGCGAAAAATTCACTGAACCCCCTCTATTTTGCGGGTTCAAGGCCATTCAAGGTCATCGATGTTGACATTTCTAAAAAGACTGTCGCCATTGCTTGCTATGATAGGTAGCATACCCATGTCTCTCTGCAACCATTTTCACGTTAGACGAGCTAATAGCGGTAAAATAACGCCTTTTTAAGAGGAGGTGCCTCTCTTTCGCCGATCGTTTGTGGGGAGACCCTTTTTACTCAGCGGCATGAAATTTTGTCATAAAAATACTTAAAACTCTAGGCTATCACAGTAAAAACTCAAACTCTTTATCTCACCTGGGCTTGAATTGGTACCGGGTCGTGACGGACGGACAGAAGGACAGAATTATCCGTTGCCACATTTTTACGTTTTTTAAAGTTTTTTTATTTTGCTCAACGTTATTTATTTTAAAAAACGTGCATTAAAATCCAATCAAAATCTTCGAGAAGCACTTTTGAAACCACAGAAAAAAAATAAAAGGTCATGTAGTGATGTATTTTATTTAGTTAGTTCAAATATACTAAATAAAAAGTTTTTATTTAGTATATTTGGTTAGTTTAGTCATATGGGTTTATGACTACACGGTTAAATTAAAACTTAATAAAGTTTTCTTTATCTAGACTATACACTGTGTCTCAAAAACATCTCGACATATCTAAAAATAGGGTTTTTAGTGAATTTTTTTGCGATTTTCGACTGCAGAGGAGTGAACTGCGACTAAATTGATGGGGATAGACGAAGATAACCTGCGAACAAGAACTCCTATAGCCTCTCGCGCGTCTCGTGAGCATTAGCTCAAATTTTTTTGCTTGAGTTCTGTTGTAGGCTTACTGCATGACTTCCAAATTTTGTACACTGACGTCCAATTTTTTCAGCTTAGAAGTCATGACGTCCTGAAAATTCAGGTCCATTGAGAACTCTGATCCTAGGTTAATCCTACAAAACTGGTACAAGTAAGTAAGCGAGTAACTTATGCGAGCAAAAACAACCGAAGATGGCGTCGAAACGCCGCAAAGCTCCGGATGGCATTTGTCATCGACACACGGTGCAAAAAGATGCTTTTCGGTTTCCTCTGGTTGACAGCCGGCTATCACACGGCCGACTGAGCGGTAAGCTATTGGCACGCAGAGCAGATGGCACGGGTGGTTATAGGCTACCTTGCAGTGATGTATGCATAGTACTCAAGTCCGGCAACGGGCTGAGTTCGCATTTTTCACGAATCGGACTCCGACTCGGACCCACTAAACTCGGACTCGGCGCTGTCATGGTGTGATTTGAAACACGGCAGTGCATTGACACGAATTACATGAGGTGGAAAAGAGTAAACGTCACAAATTTTTTTTTATATTTGGCTACCTTATTGCCGAAAATTATCAAAGTTGGTGGAAAATTAATGCACTTTTTGACAAAAAAACACCTTTGCTTGTTTTGGGACTCGATGTACGCAATAATTAAGCCGCCGAGTAGGCTAATTTGTAAGCTATTGCCAGCTTTCAGACGTCCGTCGCAAGACGTCAAACACCTGAGCCGCAGCATTCTGTGCCGTCTGCTGCTGGCGTTTCAACTGTAAAACAGCTCTGTGGGGCGAGAACATAAAAGTAGTCTGGTAGCCCGGTGAAAACAACGTCGAAATACACTTGTGTGGTGCATAAAACAGCATCGACTTACATTCCAGTTAGCGACATCTCGACCATCTGACGTCCGACAGTCCGAGTCTGTAGGCCTCATTTTTGGTTTGGTCACAATCACCGACATTTAATCACGCGACAGGTTATCACCAACCTGTAATCGACTGTCCATTTTCGAACATTATATATAAAAAAAACTGCAAGCAATTCATTTATTGCTGAATAAGCGCTGATGTAAAACGGCAAAAATCAAGTACGTGCAATAGCAACTAAGTTATGAGCGATAAACGAAATTCAAAATGGCGGCCGCCGCCATCTTGAATTTATTATTTTTTGTCGATTTTGGTCACACGATCTACTTCTGGTAGCAGCCGACGACATTACTGTAAAATCTCATTAATCTATGTCAGTCGGCGGCTGATTTATTGCTGTCTGTGCAAAAATCCAAGATGGCGGCCGCCGCCATCTTGGTTTTTATTTTTGCTCAATATTTTGGCACGCATATATGTAAGACCTCAAACGTAATACACGTGCCAAATTTCGTGTAAATATGTGCAATAATAAACAAGTTATGAGCGATAAATGAAATTCAAAATGGCGGCCGCCGCCATCTTGAATTTATTATTTTGGTCAAACGGTCCATTTCCGTGGCAGCCATCTACATTACTGCAAAATTTCATTCATCTACGTCAATCGGCGGCTGAGTTATTACTGTTTGTACAAAAATCCAAGATGGCGGCTGCCGCCATCTAATTATAATTTTGTAATGCTGGACCACCCTCGAAGTTCATTTATGCACCCGAAGTTTCCCTTCAAATTTCGTGTTGATCGAGTGCGTACTTTTCGAGATATCGCGATTCGAAAATTTCGCAAATTTGGCTTAAAATGCTTATTCAGGCCCCCCAAAAAATCATGATTGTGGGGAGTTTTGACCTCCAAACATTGTTTCTTATCGTCGAGACCCCTAAAATGCCCTACCTTACGCGGAAGCACGCGTTTTGAGCCATAAACTGTCGTGATCGGTCTTCTGGTATGACCTGTAGGCGTGAGCAAGAATACAAAAAAAATAGATAGAACACAGAAAGTAACGGAAAATGCTCTTCCTGAGCAGACCCCATTCCCGTCGTTTCACATCAACCAAATTTTGCATGTGGGGTTGGGGTCGTATCCCAGGTATCTTTCTCGATTTCAAGTTTCATTAAGATCGGTTGAAAAATGTGGCAGCTGTGGGGGTGGAAATTTCAGCCTTTCCATTGACTTGGCACATCGCTTTTACAACTATCGCACAAGCCGTGATGCCTATAAAGATAGACGTCGACCAGGACGTGGTCAACATTACGGCTCAGCCGTGTTTCCCATAGAAACGTGGAATCGTTACAAAGCGGGGGCAGCGGGCATCGCAAAAACAACAAAATTCAGTTGAGGGTTGGCATTTTGGTCTGCAGGCACTTTTTGTGTCACCATTCAACATTGTGGACTTTCGTGCAAGGAATCGAAAAAGACCTTCAAATGCAACCTTCGTCACTTCTACAAGAAATTGCTGGTGCACAATCTTCTGTAACTTATATCATGTAGAACGTGACGCAGTAAATAAAGACAAATGCCAAAATCGTCTGTCCCAAAGCGATTGATTGTGTCATGTTGCTAACTTGTCCGTGGACTTTTATATATTTATAGAATTTTATACGTGTAACTCTGATTATGTCGTGTGGTAATTATTGTCAAGTGATAATGTGTCGGCGACTAAATAAGTGTCTGATTATGCAGTGATTAACTGTCGCGTGATGAAATATCTAAGTGTTCAACTGTCGGTGATTAATTTTCGCGTGATTAACTGTCGCGTGATGAAGTGTCCGTACACCTAGTTTTTGTAGCCAAAAGTAGGGTTTTGAAAGGGGATCTGGACCTAAGGGAAATCCAGGATTTGGGAAAGGAAGTCCTCAAAAACTAAAAGATCGTAGCTGAATATTGGTTTCATAAATGTTTCCTGAGTTTGACGAATTCTCAAAGCGACGAAGTTCAATCGTTCTGTGGCGTGGAATAATTGCAATACTTGTCACCAGTCGCGTTGTGGCAAGGGGTAGGGGACAATTATATAGACTTATTGTTCACCCTTAATTTCAGATTGCTGGAAAACGTTTTTCCAAAAATGCAAATTTGGGTCTAAAAGTTTTTCATTTCGAAAAATTGAGGAGCGAAATGTAATGTTTGAGTGCGCATAATTTCCTCTGTGGGAAATTCGTAGCTGTCGTCAGGAAATGACAGCTTTTGCCTTTTATTTTCAACTAGTGACGCCGCAGAATTGCAGTTGTAGTAATAATACATAAATAATACATAATTTTTTTCATATTTCAGGTGGTTTGGATCCTCCTCGACCCTTGAAAGTTAGCTTTTGGCAGGTCACAGAGCGCTTACGACTTTCCTCTGGACATGCGCAGTCAATTCCCATTACATACGAGTGGAAAATGCTGATATAGCGTGCAGTGCGGATGGAGACTTTAATGCGCCGCCCAGCAGCAGATGTACTATGGGTCCTGCAGTGCTTGGATGTCATTAATGGTCGTCGCCAACATCAGTATGCCGCGCCAGCGCCATGCAGGGAAGTGTTACTTCGCACTCCCCGCAGACCGCCTGTCTATTTGTTCCACGATAAATAGTCATCTCCGACACTAACCGAACGAAACGAACTAAAATGAACTGAGCTGCGGTGACATGTTGCAGTTCAGTTTAGTTCAGTTCAGTTTGGTGGCTTTGTACACGTCTTAACGTGCACGTTTTGAACCCAGACTAGTCGTGGTGGTTAAAAAAAGTTGAGGGGATGCAGACAGTTGCAATTTTCTAACAAACGCTACAAAATCCAAATACAAGGCCATCAGAATTTTAATTTTGCTTTTGCGCCTTAATTTCCCCCAAATGGGAATTTTCCAGCCCCAAACTTTGTACTTTTGAAATGCATTCTTGACAAAAAACTTTCCAACAGGCAGAAATTTAGGAAGCGAAAGCATTTGCCACCAAAATCGCACCATCTGTTTTTTGGCCGCACTTTACTTGGCCAAAAATTTATTCGTACCTTTTGGAGAAATCTAACAGGGCAATTATATGAAAAATGAACGATAAGACGGTAGACGACATGGCTAGCGATGCTGCCAGCTTTGCAGCCGACAGACACAACCGCAGACAAGGTTCCTGACAATAAGGGTCGCTTATGGCTTGCAGCATCGCGAGCCAACAGACCCGAAAGCATTTATTTATAAGCAGCTTCTGCGGTAGAGATAATTAGTACTAGGCTCTTGCTGTCAGAACTCATAATCGGTAAATGATCGTGAAAGTCGGTGGAATTAGCTCTGGTATTTAGTGGCGGTGAAATGAATGGTCCGTCAGGTCAGGCCTTTGAAACAGTGGCGGATTTAAGCCCCCTTCTCCCTATTGACTGGATGCATCTTAAAAGGAATAAAAAATTTGCACAAAATGCGTTATTTTTGCACAGCTCTTTTCTCAGACCCTACGCCTTTCCCTTTCGCCCCTAACCTATTCCAAAGTTCTGGATCCGCCACTCCTCTGGAAGGATGCGGAGATGCTGACACAGAGTTGCAGCAGCAGGGATTATGTCCATACCACGAGTTGCGGCTGCAGTAATGAGCCACGACCGTAACATTGCATTGATGCCGTGTTGCCATCGTCCTTATTGCGTTGAGACCGACTGGTACTTAGAAGCAAAAGCATTCTTGTTTTTCCGGTTGCCATCCGACCCATAAAAACCTTCGTCCGAAAGAGATTTGTGGACCTTTAGAATATGTGTTCAGTTACTGTTTGCTTTCAAAGTCTTACTGAAACTACAAACAACTGTTAGCATCTGACAGATACCGCGTGGTCTAAGTCGGTCTTGGGGTACTCTGAGACCGCGGTCTTATGACAAGACCGGTCTCGGTTTTAGTCTCTTGCAGGGATGTGGTCTCGCTCGAGACGTCTCGGTCTCGAGACGGTCTCGAGACGTACTAACGTTTCGTCTCGGTCTCGTCTCGGGTCTCGGGCCATTGCGTCTCGTCGAGACGTTTTGTGCAGGCGCGCGCCGTGCTGCATGTAGCTGCATTTAGAGCGATATTAACCAGCATGACATTAGTGGCTTAGAAATATTCGTTTACAATGTTTTTGTCTTTTATTTACTTGTTTATCATAAAGCAGAATTATGTCATGTCAATTCTTTTCATAAAATGATCTAGTTGCAATGAAGATAAAGCGCATGATGTCAGAATGAACAGGCCTACTACCGGCCAAATGTAGCCGACGTATAAGACTATAAATATAGTCACCTGTAGTTTACTAATTTCAGTTGCTTGCAAATTGCGATAAACATAATGGCTCATGTCTACAGCACTGCATTTGCAATTTTTTACGGTGCAAGCCGTTAATTATTCAGCGATAGTGTCAAAATAAAGTGCAAAAACCCACAATATCACAAATGGAAAGCGCTTACAATGGTGCAAGTTAATTAATCCGTATAATTTTTTCATTGTCAATGTGTTTCCGCATTCGTCACAGAAAACGTCTCGGCGAGACGTTGAAGCTCCCGAGACACTGGAGAGTCTCGGGAGCTTCAAGGTCTCGGCCAGCATCTCGGAAGCTGCAACGTCTCGTCTCGGTCTCGTCTCGGACAAAATTTTGAACGTCTCGGTCTCGGCTCAGAAGGTCTCGTGCACATCCCTTGTCTCTTGGTTTTAACATTTCACTCTTGCTTCCATCGCTGGTCTGCGACTCTGCTTTTAGGCTTATATCAAGTCTCGGTATCACTCAAGGACGTAAACAATTTTATTAAAACAAAGACTAAGACGAAGTCTATCGCTGTTTTTGTCCCGATGACTACTGTTAGTATCAGCGCGTGCCACTCAAAGTGGCGCTCGGTGTCGGCATCGGCGTCGCGGACCGATGACAAACGGTGACATTGGCGCTGCTCACGGCTTACATACAGCAGTCCCATAGACCACACAGTAGTAGCAGAACTGACCGGCATGCGGTAGGTATTCTTGTCCGTCGTTTAATGAAATCGAGATCAAACAGCGCATCTTTCCACTGACTGACCATCAATAACTCTACCCCGTAACAAATCGGTCAGTCTATCTGGGTAGTGCTTTCGTAAGGTCGACAAACTTCCCCCGCGACAACCCCTACTCCTTTTTGCAACAAAACCCCCTCGACAACCTTTCTTTCTTTTCCTTGTCATACGTTACTGCATGCTGAATTCTAACATTTTCTGCTGCATTTCGTTTGTGTATAGCGCTAAGTGTGTCGAATGATCAGCTTCAGCGTAAAGTAAGTAATTTTTGGCCACTGAATTTCTGTGAGGCGCGCGATATGCAAATCGTCACAAAATGTGTGGCGATATCTATACGAAAGCGAAGTAGCAAAAGCTGCTAATACTGATGTGATCTGTTTGCCACGTCCAGGGAAGGGGCTTTGTCAGGGGGGAGGGGGGCTTAACCGCAGACTCGTGAGGTCAGTCAGACTCAGGGACGCGATCACGTAAGTGAACTGTTTGTGAACTGCTGGGCGGTGGCGAGGACTTGGCACTTGTCGCACGACGAGATATCAGATCAGATCGATCCTTGGATGGATGGCTGAGTTTGATGAGTACGACTGTGCGCGTCTATCGCTCGTTCGACGTCAGTTGCACAATTAGTCGTCAAGCCGCGTTGGGTGGCAAGTCAAGGTAGCTCCCGGCTAAGTTACCAAACTATAGGACGGCTTGGAAAGTAACCGTGTGGTACGATTTATTTTAACTAGAACTAAAAACAAAACAATGACTGCGCTACAAATTCAGTTTTAAGATCATGACCACTCGTAACAGGCGCCTCTAAGAATTGTGCTTGAGGGGCACCTGACAAATTGACTGGAGGCGACTGAAAATGCAAGTACGGAAAATACAAGTACAAATCTTTCGAAATAGGCAATGGCCAACAGTTCTTTCGTGGATAAGTAAACACTTCTGATGCATTAACTGCCTGCATATTTGCATCAAATAGGCCTACACAGCTTGACTTGCTGACATTTTGATGCTACTTATAGGACTGTCCCACACCAGTTCTATCAGCTCTTTACAATCTTTGTTGCCCGCCAGCAATATATGTTTCCCGTCTGTTTCATTTTTATGACACGAAAAACTAATGATTTTGTACACTGTGGTGTTCAACAAAATGAAGGAATTGCTTCATAATTTTTTTACCATTTCATGATTTCATTCGCTGGCTGAACTTTTCTGACTCGGACACTACAATTGACTGTGTATGCCTACCAGTACTCTGTAGTCTTAGTTACTAATCTTCATATAGGCTAAACCGTTTTGGTCGATGTGGCAATTTGTACTGCGTTATGATTTTACAAAGAGACATACAAAAATGCAGATTTTGTTCAGCTATTTTAATCTCGTTTGATAAAGACTTAATATTTTTACTGTAATTTCCACAAAAATATTTACAGGCACATACTCGTATTTTCTGTACTTGCATTTTCCCTCAGTGCAAAATGTCCTGTTTTTTACTTACATTTTCCGTACTTGCATTTTCCAGTACTTGCATTTTCAGCGCCCCCATTGACTGACTGGTTGATTGATACTACGAAACCGGTCACCTCTGAGTCCCGACGTCATGAGGTCAGCGTATATTTGCCGGTCCGTATGTCAAATTCAGGTCACGGATAGCAAGGTTCGAGTACACGGTTTCGCAGCCTTACACGGTGGCACGAGGAAAAGTGAAACATGCATGCTTCAGGCATAGTCATGCGTGGATAGAGCAATTAGACAGTTTTAGACGGAAATTCCGTTTCGCACAGCAGGAAGTTGTGACTGAATCGATTTACTTATTTATTTCGCGACGTTGCAGGAAAGAACGACACCGCTCTACTTCCGGTGGTGGTGTTCGTGCACGGAGAGTCGTACGAACTCGGCACCGGAAACGCTTACGACGGAAGTGTTATGGCGGCTTACGGTCACGTGATCGTCATCACTCTCAACTACAGACTTGGAGTTCTAGGTCAACAGTCCACAGCTGCTTTATTTTACACAATAGTAATAGGCTGCGTCGTAATTTACTAGAAACAGTCAGATATTTTAAACATCTGTTAAGAATCGTGTTGCTATTTGGAGAACACAAATAGGGCTGATACTGATTATTTTTCATCGATTTTACTCCACAAATTAATCGAAGTTAATCGGTTAATTTCAATTGTTTATTGCAGTCAATCAGCAACTATCACAAAAACTGCAAAATTCAACTACCGGTTGTTGTTGTTATCTTTTACAAATTAAAGCAAAATCAGAAAAGTGCTGATAATGCAGTAGTAGTCTCTGCACAGTCAGCTCTTTACTCAACTTTTTAAAGAAACTAGTTTATTATAACATAACATGAAATTTGAGCTAATGCTTACGAGACGCGCGAAAGCTTATAGCAGTTTATGTTCGCAAACTGTTATTTCGTCGCAGTTCATTCTTGGAGTGTGCGCTGCAGGCGAAAATAGCAAAAATCAATTTTAAAAAACCCCCTTATTTTGGATGGAGTCATCTACAGAGTGGGCCAAAAAGCCAATGATGAAAATTGGGTGATGCTATCTTGCACCGTTTTTGACTGATCCACCCGTGTGACAGACGGACGGACGAACGGACAGAATTGCGATGGCTAAGACGCGCTGAAAGCAGTAGCTGCTTTCGCGCGTAAAAACGCTGCATTTCCTTAGGCCTATACAGACTTAGAAATCAATACATAGGCGCCTATTGTCCGTTAGCAAGTTACGTATAGGCCTACCTTTCAATTAGCTGGACTGAATTTGAATGACAATTAGGAATTTGGTCGAAATTTTGGACAAAATCGGTGATTTTGGAGAGACGAAAGATGACGTTTAGAGCTCAACATATTGCTTGTCTTCTCGTTACTGTTGTCAAACAGTTGATTCGAATGTGCAGGTTTTCTGAGCACGGAAGACAGTAACGCGCCGGGTAACTACGCTATCCTGGACCTGGTGGCCGCACTGCACTGGGTCAAAGAGAACATCCGGGCATTCGGCGGTGACGTCGACCTAGTCACATTGCTTGGCCACGGCCACGGAGCAGCACTAGTCAATATTCTACTCGTCTCGCCCATCACTAAAGGTATACGTGCGTTGAAGTATTTTTTAAGTTTTAAGCTTGCAGCGTCGAAGAGTTACGGAGCGTCACCTGCCATATGGGATCGAGGATTACATTACTGGAACAGGCACTACTGGTGGTGAAAATTAATTCGCGAACAATTACAGAGAGTAGATTAAGTAAGTTTTCATTAATGTACAGGGTGGGCCAAAAAACTGAACTGTTTTTGAGTGATGCATAAATTTTACGGTAAAGGCAGTTAGTGATATAAACGAATTTAGCGTCATTGCATGAGCATTATCTCCTGCAGCAATTGTGAGTAGTTTTATCTAGAAAATAAACATACTAAGAAAGTAATGTCGCTTTGCGTTAGGGGTGCTTTTAATTATGCCGCATCATGTCACAACTCACATCGTTTTATTTTGCTGAGAAATGACGTGAGGTCAGAACTCAAAAATCACGGTTGAGAACTTTGAAAAAGATTAAATGAGATTGAAAAAACCTTAATAGATTTGAAAAGAAATCAGACTTTGCGGTTTTCCAGTAGGTTTTCTGAACGTAAAACGCAGCTTTTTAAACCAGTTTCCCAGCCATGGTTGCGACGACGTACGTTGCTGTTGGCTGCTTTGGTTCGGACACGCAGTTAGACGCAACAGACAACAACAGCTGCACTGCTAACAGAACACAAGCGACTGTGGCTGCTGAACTGAGGTGTCTCAAGTGGGTTAAGAAGTTGCAGAAGGAACTGGGAGTTGCAATTTTCCCACAGACGTAGGAGATTATGGGTGTTCAAAATTCTAATTTTGCTCCTAAATTTCCTCCAAAAGAGTGACTAAACTCACCCCTTCCCCGAATTTTGTGTTTTTAGAAAAAAATTTCGACAACAAGAAAATTTTCGGTGAACAAGCTAAAATGTTCCGCCCTGTTCTTCTTTGCCACGGCCCCATCGATTTCGTGGCTGTTGCATTCTGTGAGCGTCAAAGGCGGCCTTTTCCGACAAGATTTTACTACGTCTGTTTTCACAGAGAAAAAAAATTCAAGGGGCATTGCTTCCCTGCCCCTCCCTCTTCCGCGATGCCACTGGTTAAACAAAATTCTTTAAAAAAGCCCCCCCCCGGGCTGCGGTTAGTGCAGTGTATAGCCGAAGCACACGAGCATTCGTTATCGGTGCACGCGACACTGTGAAGTTCAGCAGGCTCCTTGTAATGTTCACACACAGTCTTTTGATCGATCTGTTAGCACGCTACAGCCTCACTGGCGGCAAAACACACTGTCGAGCCTAGCCGAGCCGTTCAGATTTACAGCACTAGCTTCTCGACTCTGTTTTGCCTCCCGCCCGACCATCCTCCGCGACTCATTAGCACACCATAGGAGAGTAACCTTACAGGCAGGCGCTAGCGGCGCTACGTCTTACACAGGCTGCAGACGGCTAATTAGTCGCTGTTCACTTTTACACTTTGCCGCCGATCATTTTACCAAGCGTTTTAGCCCAAACTATCGTTTACATTTCTAGTAAATTGTTCGGGTAGTTTACATGTTTACACGTTTTGCTTTTTTCTCGAATTTCCAGGCGAAGGAAATGCACGCAGTACCGAACACGCAACAGAATAATATTTGGCTAAGATGGGATTCCCGTTTTCGTATACGCACCCTTTAAGTTTTGTGAAAACAAACACTAACGTAATTTAATCAGTTGATAAATTCATCAAATTACAACCTTCAACGTTTGATGAATTTATCAACTTATTAAGCTACGTTTCAACCTATGAGTCTATTAGAAGACTAACGTAATTTGGCAAAAGGCGGAATATCTTGTCGTTTCTATGTTTATCACGCAGTAGCACACAGTCTCCAGTTGCATGTTTTGGCTGGAAGCGTGACTCCAACATCGCCATTTCCCTGGAAGTTATAGACTCCCGGTCTAACACAATGAATGTGTCATCGGACCCCACAAGTGTACTTGTAAAATGGCATCTAAGTCCGTCAAATGGCTTTATAAGCAGAGTGCACAAATTAGACAGACGACAAACGGACAGACCACGCCACAAATGTATAGCTATAAACAGAATAGTTTGCGCTAGAGCGATGCCGCCTAAAACTTTTTCTAATGCTAAGGCTGCGTGTTTGACGACAGGAAAGAACCTGTTTCAGCGTGCGATAGTTCAGAGTGGCTCGGCGCTGAGCAGCTGGGGCTTGGCGACCAGTCCACGGGGCTACGCCCAGCGTCTTGCCGCAGCCGTCAACTGCACGTCAACGTCGACCACTGCGTCGGAACAGTCCGCCGACTACATCCGCTGTTTCAAAGGCCTTCCCGCGGAGACCCTGGTCGACGCCGAGGTGCCCGGCATGCCGGACCGCTACCTGTCCGCGCTGGGACCGACGGTGGACCGACGGACCGTCCTGCCGTCCGGCGTTCGCTCGCTGACCCGGCGTAGAAACGTGGACTCGGTGTTCGCCAGGACGCCCGTGCTGCTCGGAATCACACGCGACGAGGGACAGATCTTCCTCGCACAGTCTGATCTTGACCAGGTTTGAACGACTGTTTCTCGAAATTTTTTATAGTTAAATTTTTTCCTTTTTACGTTTATCAGAAAAAAACTACATGTTCGCTTATTGAACTAAACAATAATTAACACAATAGAGCGTAAAATGATTTAGCACGTCCGAGGATGCACCAAAACATGCATTTCGCGACCCAAAAATTCAAAATAATACTGCACCCTCCCACGTTCTTCGGTAATAAGAAGGGGAGACACCCGTCTCATATCTCACTCATCCACGCTATCAAAGTGGTGATAGGCCAAGGGCCACAGAAGTTTTTATTCTTTCGACTTTGTGGTTACATGTTATCAAGCGTTCGTTTTAACGCGAAAATGACTAAGTCAGTGTGCACCGCGCAAAAGACGTTGGGCGAAATAAGATGGCAGGAACTGTCGTGTTTCTCTGATGTACGGTAACTAACACTGTTTGGTTAGAACTCTCGTCTCTAATACATCTGGCGTTTTTAAATCTTTTTCGTTGATGTGCTAAAATTCACGTTTACTGAATGACTTAGTTACTTACTAATATTGTTTTTTAACGCTATTTCAAAAATGTTGTGTATGATGTTCGCTAATTGTTTTCGAAGCTTCAGCCCGTTAGAAACATTTTGTGCTTCTGCGCAACGTAACATTATCGTGTAATGTACCCTGTTGTTGCACTGTTTTCATCGCGTCGTGTACGCAGGGTCTGAGTAAAGAGCGGCTTCGACGCATGATGCGGACGTACGTACGCAACGTGTTTGAGTTTCACCGACAGAAGATCTACGACGTCGCCACCTACGACTACACCAACTGGAACAGGCCGCCGGACGCACAGCGCGGACCCGCCGTCAGGGACATGGCGATACAGTTCCTCGGTGACGGTCAGTACGTGGCGCCGGTAGTGGAGCTGGCGCGCGCCCACGCCGCCGCCGTCGCCGCACGCGGTGGAACATCGAGCACGGCTCCGGTCCAGACCTACGTCTACGCGTTCGGCGACAGTGCCGCCCAGTCGCCAACCGCGCCCGGCCCGACCTGGTACTGCCACGGACACGATCTGCCGTACGTGTTCGGAGCACCGCTCGTCGACGGCACAGATCCGTTTGCTGCCAGCTACACGCGACGGGATCGACAGCTGTCCGTCGTCATGCTGCGACTCTGGGTCAACTTCATCAAGTCCGGGTAGGCAGAGACGTTCTACGTAGTAAAGAGATGCTTACTTACATTACATCATAGGAAAGGTAGGCGTGGTGTGGTGGTAACGCGTCTGATCCGATCAGCGAAGTTACTGTACGCCGGGCCCGGTTAATACTGCGATGAAGGACTGCCTGTAGGCAGGTAAACCATCTCGGGATATAACCAACCGCCTAGGTCAACTCAGCCTTCCATCCCTCCGGGGTAGGTAAATCGAGTACCGGCCTATCTGGCTGGGGTTAAGGCGGGGCGTGTTCACCTCTGTCGAGTGGCAGGTAACACTGTGCGATCCCATATGACAAGTGACGCTCCGTAGCTCTGAGATGGGTTCGCTTATTAGGAGCTATATGCGACCTTTAACCTTTAAAGTCAGTGCAACAGTTCACCCGGTCCATCTGATGAACACCGTAGAACGCCAAAATTTCAACCAATCCAATCCTCTTGGGTCGCGAAGCTTAGAGGCTTTCACTGATCACATCCACTCATTTTATTATCACTCAGCACGAAATCTACACTGTGTCCCAAAAAAGCATCCTCGACATTTTCGACTGTAACTTGAAAAACAATTACCACATTTTGATAATTTTTGGTATGAATATTTCTGATACAACTTGCCATCAAATGACTATTTAGTTTTCCACCTCACCCAATGCTTCTGCACTACTTAAAGAAGCAGACCAAGCAAAATGTGTATTGAAATAAACAGAAAAACCTAAAACAACATCCGCAACATCATCGATTGTAACTTGAAGAAAGATTAGCAGATTTTAATAATTTTTTGCAGAAATATTTCTGACACAACTAACTATTAAATACGTGTTTTAGTTTCCACCTAACCCAACGTTTGCTTTTGCACTACCTGTAAAAAGCAGACCAAGCATAATACGTGTTAAAATGAATGAAAAACGTCAATAAATTTCATCTGTCATAATCTGTAGTCCGGTTTATTACAAGGTTTGACTGTCATGCAGCAGTACCAGTACCAGATGAAGTTTAGGAATGTTTGTGAAGTCAAGAACCGACTGGTAAAGCCTGGATTGGTCTGGAGCAGAACATTATCGGTACTGCTGTCAATGAATGGAGAAAGTGTCACCATGCCCGTGTTCGCATAGTGGGCCAACACTTTGAGCAATTTTACTACAGGCAGTTGAAAAATGGACAACTGAATGAAATGTCAGCCACAGTGTCAGAAATGTGAACAGGATGCGTTTTTACGCGTTATGTTAATTAAACAATCATATCGCATTGGGTAAAAAAGTGATATTTTGCTGATTATGTTTTCTCCAGGTAGTGCAGAAACAAACGTTGGGTGAAATGGGAAACTGAATAGTCGTTTAATGGCAAGTTGTGTTGCAAATATTCCTACGAAAAATTATCAAAATCTGGTAGTTGATTTTCAAGGTACAGTCGAAATGTCGGGGATGCTTTTTTGGGACACAGTGTAGTGCCTAGTTTATCGTGGCCGGAGAAGAGTAGAAGAACAAGCATTAGATCAAGTTATTGCACACTAAGATCCAATTAGCCTCGGAAATTAGTACATGCAACGACCGCTAGAAATCGCCTTTGATTTACTTGGATATATATTATGTGACGCCATATTAATGTGTGCGCTCTTATGCCTCTCTGCTACCGTTAGGCGGCACGATCAGCGTTGTGTTTCACGTTCTTCGTCCGTACATCCGTCCGTCCGTTCATTACCATGTTCGTCCTGTTGTTTTCGCTATTTCTTTTAATACATTTCCGGTCCAAACATTTGTCAGCAGTAAATCTTAGGATAAAGACACAACTGTTTAGGTTTCGTGGTCAGTTGGTCAAGAGACAAAGTCACACACGGATTTTTTTTTGACAAAATGCTTGGACAATTGCAACTCAATATTATGTGGCACAGCTTGTGGCTTAGCTGGACGTAAATTGAACGATTTGATTTGACTGTATCTGTATCACTGTTTCCGCTTCTTATTTGTTTCTTTGGTGCTTTGTTAAATTGTTTATTTGTTGTCACTGAACGACAAAAGTGGCGGTTCGGCTTAGTTGGCAACGACGGTGGTCGCGTCAACGAAGTTAATCAACGCCGGACCCGGTTAGTGCTTGACGGAGCGACCGTCGGCAGGCGGATATACCCTCTCGGTAAGTAACCTGCCACCAGGCCAACTCAGCCTAGCCATCCCTCCGTGAGTAGGCGGAACGAGTACCAGCGAAAGCTGGGACGTAAACGGGCACACCGCGCGATGTACTGGCTTCGTATTCGTGGTCTCACAGTGTAAACTGGTGTCTGGCTGAGGGCTATAAGGAAGACAGAGGTCAGCGCCGCCTTATGCGCTTTATGGCTCGCAAAGGACTTAACGTTTACGTGTTTTTACGAACGACGAATAAAGTCGAATAGAGAATATGCTACAACGCAGGACGGGCGCAACGTCGCACAACGTCGCGCGTTGTACTGAAAACGGTCGGTTGTCGATGAAACGCGCCCACCCGCCCACTCTCTCGTTTCGTCTCGTCTCGTCTCGCACATGCGCACTGAGAGACTTCCTGCATATGTCACGCGTCTGACGTCACGTGTTAACTCTCGCGAGATTCGGCCGAGAATCTACGAGACTTGGGACTTGGCCCGGACGGCGGTAAACTGGCAGGATGAGTTAAGCAGGAAAAGCTCAGTATAGTAGCTAATAAGGAAAGAACAGTAGCCGGACTGTCTGCCGCTCCGTGATTTTTTCATCGTTTGTTTTTTAACGCTGGGCTTAAAACTTAAAAATTCCAGTGCTTCCAGTTACCGCCCATCTCTAACAAAAACTGTCGTCCCTAGAATTGTTATTAGAATTCTCAAAAATATTGGTGCAGTTTCTCGTTTGTTTTCGGTTATACGCGTAATTGACTACAGCAACGACGGTTTACCAGAGTCTACGATCGCGCCGCCGCTGCACGAGGTCTTCGTCACTTGCACTGGTTGCCGATCCGTGAACGGGTCCTCTACAAACTGTGTGTTCTGATGCATGATGCAGACAACGACAGATCACCAGCATACATTAGTGACACTGCCGCTGCACGCCGTTCAGCCTTGAAGCGACCTGGTCTCCGTTCGGCATCGACCACCGACCACATCAAGCCACGTCTGTCAACCAAGTTCGGAGAACGTGCAGTTTCTTTTGCGGGCCCTAACGTTTGGAACAATCTACCTGATGAACTAAGACATATTACTAACGTTAATAATTAAAACAAAACATTTAAAGACTCATCATGCTTTAACTGGTTTTGTTTTTAGTTTACTGTTTTGTTGTGTGACGTTTTACTGTGCGATGGCTTGTTTTTATCTGTAATCTGCGCACGATAATGATGATGATGATGCTAATAAAAGCAACCCTGATAGATTGATTGCTACGAGTCAGGAAGTTGTAACGGTCGACACTGTCGGCGCCCACAATACTCGCATTTCCGCTTTTATTAAGGCTGTTGATTTTTTTTATAAATTTGAGCTTATATAGTCTACTTTATATTTGCAGCTCAGTTTCGCCGTTTGTGATAGTTTAATTCTTGCACATCTCTTTTTGTGATCTTTCGTGTGGGGTACTACATACCGGTAGCCTATGCTGCCCTGGCGTGCCAATAAGAAACTGTTCACTCAACCACTCAATCACTCGATTGACTGATTGGCCGATTGATTGGTTGATCGATGTGAAGAGGTGAGGCAGTCCAAATTTTATGAAGCGGAGACGCGGAGTTGAGCTGCACGTGCGTGAATGAATCAAGTGACGACCTTGACCTGTGAAGGTCCTGTATACGTGAGGGTCAGCGAATGTGCGACGCGGTCTCTGATGAAGATTTATCCGTGTACTAGGTTGGATGAAAGTGCTGTTGAACTTGGCTGACCACACACTGGCGTCGATCAGTCGTCAATATTCGGGGGCTCGTGTCAGGGGTTCAGGCGCCGTAGGACTCGAGAACGAGACGTTGCAGGGGTCGAGTGGGGTGAGGGTGTATCGTAGCGAACAAGCGACAGAACTGTTGGGCTGTTTATGATACGATTTTCAGCTGAATAATTGGAGCATTCTTGGCTACACTGTACGGGACATGTTCACATACTCGGGGCGTACCTGTCTCTCGTTCACTCACCATCGGCGTCGTGGAGTAAGCGAGATGGGAAGTTGCGACTTTCCGACAGAGGATATTATCGGTGCTCATAATTTCGACTTTGCTTTTAAATTTCTTCAAAAAGGAGCTTCTGGTCTTAGATGTCGCATTTTTGGACGACCGTTTTTCGACAGTCCAAAATTTACGGGAGGTAATTGCCCCCTTTGCATTCCCCCTCCCCCTGCCGTGACGCCATTACCATCCACGGTCAGGATTGACCATTGTGTGACTGATGGTGCAACAGACACGTCAAGCAGCAGTAACGAAACAATGTCTCGAAGATGCGCTGCTGCTGCTGCTCCCGGCGTCATCCGAGATTTACATCCGGGTCTCTGACGGTTGACCCGCTGTCGCTGAATTCACCCGCCAGGACAAGCACGTCCTGAGTCTTGAGGGCGGTCCTGTAGCCGACTCGCTGCGGCTCTATTAGCCGTGCAGTGGTTATCGCGATCAGCGCCTCCCCGCCGCCATCTGACCCCTTCCAACACGACCCCACCTCCTGATTCCGACCCGACCCCGCGAGGTGCTGCGGATTCTTGGTGGACTTATCCGCCGTCGCCGGTCTACCGCAGTTGTGCGGCACATTATCAAAATTCGTGGCCGGACGTTTTTCATGTTGGGGGAATTTGCGGTCGTAATTAAAATTCTGTGCACCTTTAATCTCCTTTGTTGCATAAAATACTTTATGGGCGAGAGGTAAAAATTATTATGAAATTCGTACAATAAGCAATGACAGAAACTATAAGCAAAATACGATATACTCGGCTTTACAGGTTAGGCAACCAGGTGGAGTCGAATATCATACTTTGTGCGGCTGTAAAATGAAATTAAACAGTTGCGAGTCTACGGGGGAGACCTTCCCAGTGCTGGCAGTGTCCCATAGTTTACGACGCCAATGCAGCAAGCGGATCAAAAGCGATCGAGCAAAATTCCGCGCACCCGTCCCTTCTCTCTGGTTGCGACGTCGTTGCGTCGCCAGGTCATCTCGTCGTCGTTCGTCGTCGATGTTGTTCAATTGTCTTCTCGACGTCCTGTGCGCTATCTGCTGTCGGATCGGCCGGCACGGCACGCCTCTGCTTGCAGCCCAGTTCTTCGTTGTATTTCGCTCCGCCATTAACAGGCTCGAGACAAATTGGCGGCGCCGGCCGTATATATCCTGCCCGCAGGCACTCACTCACTCGACCTGTGTGGTCTGTGGGCCTGTTAAGTCAAGTGCCAGGCCACGACGGGAGCGTAAAACTAAACCAATTTCGAGCGGACAGGACACAACGTCTTCGTGGCCTGGTCGTGGCGAGTTGAGGTGGTTTATATATTAATAGCGTCTGTTTGTCGATGCGCCGCGTCACTCGTCGATCGTCAATCGACCACCAGGCGGCGTCACGATTTGCTGCAGCAGCAGCTGCTGCTGCTGTCTTGGTTTCTTTTGCTGCTGTTTTCTTGGCGTCGCACGCGCAGGCAGCATCAACAATTGACTCGTCGCTCGGTTGGCTTTTCTTGCCTCACACACACGCACACACGGCTAGTGCGGTCTGCGGGATACAGTCGGTCGGTCGGTCGTCGATGACGAATGGGATATCCACGCCGAATGAATGCGCCGCATTACGGATGGATGGACACGTGCGTCCGCCGTACTTATATTAACTGTTGCGTCTCTTTCTCCCCCCCATCCACAGTGTGTCCGTTACCCCCACCCCTCTCTCCGCTGACGCTGCGTCGCTGAACACTTTTAATTCGATAGACGTTTGTTTCCTTGCATGCATTTGTTCTTTCCTACTTTGTATTTTTGCTTAAATTGGGGTTTAAAGTAAAACAAACGCGCAGTGTGGAAACTGGCGGAGTGAAGTAAAGGTAAAGGTAAAGGTCGTCAATTTGCATAGCGCGTCTCGCATACACGCCTCTAACGCGCTTGGTCTTGTCACTAACTAGAGCCGCCTGCCGCACGACCACCGTGCACAGCCTGCAAACACAGGCTGGCGCAGCGGCCGGCTAGGCAACCCCAGTCAGCTGTACCAAGGTCCCCACCTCCGTAACCCATATGAATGAGTGCGTATTTTGTACTGGGTGTGTATTATTTTGCAGCCATCTCACAAAAGAAGAGGCGGTATGCTTTAAAGCCGGCCAATCAACTGACGGGATGCATGTCTTACCGGCTCATACCGCGCCATTTTAAGCACTGGTTGAAATTAAATACACAGTTTACACAAACGGCCAGTTAAAAACGTCACAGAACAAATAAATTAAAACTGAATTTAGAAAAAAACTGCATGAACAGCGTTTATCTGAAAAACTATACGACCAAAGCGTAGAATGGCAGACTCTGCTTTTATTTCTAATGATTATCGCTAAAAATATCATTTTCATCAGTTTTGTTTGGTTGTGTGATTGAAAATTATTGCTAAATGTTAAACGTTTGCTGAAGGTTTTTTTGTTTAAACAGACGATTCTGTCCAGCACGGAAACTACGGTATATTACAGTAGGTTGCTTCGTGAATGTTGAAGCGTTACAGTGTGCGTTTTCCACTGCGAGAAGAAGCAGGGACATGGATGAAAACCTATTTTGAATTGCGATAGAAAAGGCAGAACCGTATTTATAATTTAGGGGCCAAAGAACCTGTACAGCAAGGACGGTAAATTCAATGCCGCATCGATTTTCGTGCCACTTTTGATGAGCTAATTTTATCAAGTTGATACAAAAATCTGAATTAAGCATAACATTTTGGATTCGAGGCCAGCATCTTCTGGCCAAGGCCAGTAATCTTGAAGACCAAGACCAATGCCAAGGCCACTGTGGTCCTCGAGGACAAGGCCAAAGCCAAGGCAACTAAGTAAGTAAGTAAGTAAATTAAGTATGCCTCAAAGCCAGCTTCATCTTAGTCAAACCGTAATGAACCATGAAATGCTCAGACAAATATACTTTAAATGTTTTAGTGGATATATGATGCAAATGTCGGAAACTCATTGCACAGACAACATTTATTGCAGGTGACAGTGGCCAAGGCGTCTAGGCCAAGGGTAGACCTCTTCGAGGTCAAGACGTCCACGATTTTTTTCCGGACATCATGAGCTGCAGTGCCCTGCCCAGTTTATGGCACATCTTATAGCGGAGGAACGTCGATTGTTGACTGTGTGCAGAAATCCAAGCGAGAGCTGGACGGACGTTGACGGGACGCGGCACGCCATCAGCTGGCCGGCGTACACAGTCGCCACTCAGCAATACCTTGCCATCGGTCAGTTCTTCATCACTCAAAATAATTTTTGGCCTAGTTGACTTGGATTGTTCTAGGTTTTTTACTGTTAGTCCTAATGAAACAACTCGTGGGCATACTTGTAAGTTGTTTGTGTGTCATAGCCATGTTGATGTCCGGAAGTATTTTCTTTGTAACCATGTCGTGAAAATTTGGAATAGTCTACCCGCAATACTAGATGACTTTGCAAGCATACGCAGTTTTAACTCCTTAGTCAAGCGTACAGATTTGTCTCGGTTTGTGAATTTTTAAAGTTAGTACTGACTGTTTCTAATTCATTCGTACTGTTTTTATATTTTTATGCTTTCCCCTTTGTGCTGTCATATGCCTAATTTGTATGTACTGTGATGCCTATAAGTGCTCATGGCCTTGGCATTGTACTTGGTTTCCAAGTTTCAAATAAATAAATACAGTGAGTGAGTGAGTAGTTTCTTAACGGCACATCAGCACAAAATAGGCCATTCAGTGCCATACGTAGTTAAAATTAGTTAAAAGCAGTTAATATAATTATGTATTAAGAGCATACACCGTCATACACTATAGCTGCATGACCGTCTTCCTTCTCTGGTCGTCGTTATTGCTTGCGCCTGTTGTATCTACGACTAACAGTAACAAGCTCTGTCTATTCCTAGGCCTATCTATAAAATCCTGCTGGAAAAAAAACTTGTGGGTAACGACTTTTGATGACCAACTTTGTTGGTATGACCCAGGAGGGAAGTAATTACATTTTGATGGCGATCCGCATTAATTGTGTAGGCGGCAGCACTAATGTCGGTCGGCAAAGGTTTCAGATCTGTGATCGCTTCTAGTTTAACGTTCGTGACGTGCTATATGGCTTATTGCAAAACTGACGGTACACACACTGTTTAACTCTAACAGACTGCCGACTTTTACGGTTGCAGTGTCCACGTGTCCGTTTCCTGTCTAATACCCTGTTTACACGATGAAGCAAACATGAAGCAAACTTAAAGCACACGTCGTGCTGGTGTATTTTAAATACGTTTGCTTCACCTTTGCTTCATGTTCGCTTCATCGTGTAAACGTGGTATAAAACTGGCCTTAACCCTAAATTACTGACCCTAATCATAAACCGTAATTCTTCGGGCGTGAATAAACGGCCACGCAGGAAGTCACGGCTTTTGCAACAGTGTATTTTTATACGATTGCGATTGTCAGGTGCGCGTCCGATATCACGCTACCGATACCGAGGCGCCAAGATGGCGCTGTGGCTGGAACTCATTCCCAAGATCCACCGCTCCGACCAGCTGGACCGGCGCTTCCATCTACTGGACGACTTCGACAACGCGACGACGTTCGAGCGCTACGGCACCAGAGAACTGCCGCCGCTCGACCAGCCGTTCGTAGATGATGATGACTCGCTCTATTTCACTACCACCAGTGCTACCGCCACCACGTCCACGTCCGCAGTGTTGACGAGCGCCAGGACGCTGACAGTGTCTTTAGCAGTCCGCCGTCTGCCGCCCGTGTCCGCCCGACGCACCTCCACTCCACCGCGACTACTGGCCACCACACCCAGACGATCCAACGCCGTCGCCGTCAGCGGACTGGCCGTCGTGGAACTCGCTACTGCTAACGTGCCACTGAGTGCGACAGTGGCGGTCGGCTGCACGCTGCTGCTACTCAACGTCGTCGTGTTCGTCGTCGTCTGTCGTCAGAAACGTCGTGCCCGACTCAAGCTCGGCGCCGCTGCAGCACGCTTCCGGTCACGTGACCACATCAAACATGGCGGCGGAAACGCTGGCACCGAGACGGACTCGGCAGGGGGGTTTGAGAGTAATCGCAGCTCGGTGTCCAGTTACTCGCTGGCAGCCAGCGTCCAGCAGGGTGACTATGGGCGGTGTCGCAACGTTCGCTTCTGTGAGACGCGCGCGTCCGCCGGCGTCATGACGTCACAAGATGGCGGCGGCTCGTCGTCAGTGTTCGCGACTCGGCGACTGCCGGCGCGACCGGGAGGACGCGAGAACGAGGCTGCAGGCGAGTGTTTGGAGAATGACCTGACGAGCGCTCCCAACCACCTCAGCAACCCTTCGACCACTGTGTGATGACGACCTGATGACACGAGAGTATGGACAAGACAGAATGTGCAGAGTGATAAACATGTTCATCGCAGGCAGTTCGATAATCAGCAGTTCGATAGTCCGAAGGTTTCTAAATTCCCACACTTAACGACCACTTTCTCTTAGATCTCTCTCAACTCTAAACTGTTCCTATGTAGGCTCTATTAGGGTTAGTGATTAGTTTAAGGTTAGGGTTAGTGAAAAAACATTTTGCACTTTACACCTTCGTGTCATCGGATATTCGGACTCTCGAAACACAAGATTTCTGGCACCAGCAGGGGTAGATTGGTTTTGTAATTGGGGTGTAGCCTATGAGTTTATGTAAAACCCGGCGCAAAGCTACAAAACGACACTTGCCATATAGGTCAGTCACACAGTGTTACCTACCACGCGACACAATTTCGGACCGGGTGGTACTCTATTTACCTACCCCGGAGGGATGAAAGGCTGAGTAATCTGAGTTGTCGTTGGTGGTCCGCGGAGAGTCATCTATCTAGGGAATCGAACTCACGATCTGTTGATCGTGAGTCCAACGTCCTAACCGCTACGCCACCAAGCCAACATGCTTTCGGGCCTTACCGTTCACACTGTGACGTTTTACATCCGGTACGCCTGATTGCACTTACGAACACAACATACTGAAACATTCTCGTTGACGGCAAGCATGGCTACTGTGTACCTACAGGTAGGCCTATACCTGTTATATACCTGCGCCTATACCTATCTATACCTGCGCCTATGAAGTCAATCGACATATTGGCGCTATACAAATTCGTTTATCATTATTATTATTATTTTAACCTTCGGTACTCCGTTCCCGAGAGAGCCTAAAAATTAACTACGAAATACAAAGGTGGGTACGATCGTCAGTCCGTGCAGTCAGCGGCCGGCAAACTGTCGTGCAACAAAACAGCATTGAAGCGCTGCACCAAAACAGAAATCCTCTGAA
>Ga0209367_1002329_pt1 | contig 24973 bp, 14 predicted proteins | sample WorMetLIZISLAND2_FD_187412 | JGI IMG/M metagenome (GOLD analysis project Ga0209367, IMG submission 187412) | Marine gutless worms symbiont microbial communities from Max Planck institute for Marine Microbiology, Germany - Olavius geniculatus... ... | reverse complement strand
ACCCCCTCTCATTTAGCGACCTCGTTCGGGGTGACCCCCTTCGAATTTATGAAAAAGCTTTACGGTTCCTGAAACTAGAGTCTTCCAGGCAGCCGATGGTGAAGATTTGGTGATCCTAGCTTGGACTGTTTTTGCCTGATCCACCCGTGTGACAGACAGACGGACAGACGGACGGACATACAGACAGAATTGCGATGGCTAAGACGCGCTGAAAGCATAGCTGCTTTCGCGCGTAACAAAGCCAAAACAATCGCGGAACTCAAGGAATCGCTTCAGGTTATCTGGAGCAACCTAGACCACAAGGACCGATCGACAAGACTGTGAAAGACTTCTCAAATTAAGCGACTGAAGGCTTGTGTTGGAGCTTGGAGCTGTCGGTGGACACTTCGAACATTCACAGTGACAACGGAATTTTTGGCATCTGATCATTAGTTACCTGTGTTGTTTGACTTGTTTCAACGATGTTGTAGCTTGAACATTTTTTCACGCTGAAAAATCGGTAAGCGGTCATGTTAAAAAATTTATAACTTCGTCATTTTTCAATGGAATCAAATTTTATTTGGCATTTAGCCGTAGAACAATTTAGTAAATAAATCTGTAAATTTTTAAATTAAACTGCTAAACGGTTGCTGAGAAAACAGCAAAAAACTTTAGGGGCTACTTTTTTCTGCCGCACCCTGTAGTTAATGATCACGTTAACTCAGACTCCTACCCTCACCAAGATAAGAATATAATAGTAATAATAATATTTGTTTCAGAGAATTTCTGTTTTAGTGCAGCGCTTCAATGCTGTTTTGTTGCACGACAGTTTGCCGGCCGCTGACTGCACGGACTTACGATCGTACCCACCTTTGTATTGAAAAAAAATAACAATAACAATAATAATAATACGACAGTTTGTATATGGCGCCGTAAAATATCCTAAGATAAAAACAAGGGCGCCTGACAAAACAATGCAAAATAAAAACAATAGGCCTAACGTTAATGTCTAAAATGCAGATTAACGGGAACGATATTTTACACAAATGTGTCTTCATTAGCCACTTAAACGAGTCAACAGATGCAGCAGATCTAAATGTTCACAAGTAACGAGTTCCACGAAGGTCCAGCAACTGCGAAAGAAATGAGTAGTAGCTTGCAAGCTACTGGCTAAAATCTTAGTGTGGTTAGTTGGGGCGGTGGTATGTCTGTTGGATGCTCCGCGGGTCCAACTGTTCGCTTACGCGGGCAGTGCGCTGCAATCATTAGCTCATGCCAATCGGCTGCCACTTCCCAGATTGTAAAGCACTTTTGGTCACGTGTCTGAATCTTGTAAGGAGCGGTGTGCGGCTGTAGCAACTGTCCGACTTCACCTTAACTTTTACCTTTTCTGACTTATAAGTTATAACCTAACGAATTTAGCGTCACAGACCACTACGTACACAATACACATTTATTTGCACAATTTCCTTATCCCTACGAACCACGTTTACAATTATTCGACTAGCAGATGTTTAGTGCACGGAATCGGTGCCGAACTGCGGCCTAGAACACTCGTAAATTCGTAAATTATTCACGACACATTTTCGCGCGTTTATTTCCACTCATTATACACATAATCAAATAAACAAAAGCGGAATGAGTGCAAACTACTTTGGCTGCGGTCCAACACGAGCGTTGCCCGCCAGATTGCGATAAATCAACTGACGTCTATCATGCAGCCGCATTATCAATCTTGTCCGTTCGTCCGCCCGTCTGCTTTTAACTCCAGTAAATGTACAAAACATTAGTTTATACACTTGTTAACGACAACATTTAAGGACTTGCACATCGAAAACAGCAAAAATTACAAAAAATGATATTGCCCGCATCACACTGACTGTGTGTCAATGTGCTGCTGAATAATATCACCTTTTGTAATTTTCCGACAATAAGTAAATTTTTTGATAAGCTAAAATACGAAAAATTGCTGCCCCGGTCCTCCCCCTGCCTCGACGCACTGCCTGTTGCGTATGAGAAAAGCACCGACAAAAAATCGTGTCATCAAATAATAAAAATTATCGTCGTCATGATCTGACCAATCGGTGCCAGTGAGTGACGTCATAGCCTGGTAGAGATGAGTCACTCAGCACCAGGGCCCTCTGCTATCCTCCCCTATCTCTTCCCCAGCCATCACCCCCAACTCATCTTCCTCCCCTCCTCACCCCGGTCATCAGCCGAACTGCAGCAGCAGCAGCAGCAGTCGGTAATGAAGTTAGCGCCACGCGTCGTCGTCGTCGTCGTCGTCGACGACGACGTTGTCAGGCGTCGCAGGCGCCGAGGGAGAAACTGGCGACCAGACCGAAAGGCACACGCCAGGGATGCACGGGCGTCTACGTACATTAAAGAGAGGGGACAATTTTAAAACTTTAGGGGGCAGCATTTAATCTGGCGATAGCCAGCGACATCATGGCTTTAAGAAGACTAGGCAGAAAGTTGCAATTTTTTCGACAAACACGACGAATTTCCGACCGAATTCCGACAGACAGTTACTAGTTTCCGTCAAAAAATATAAGTGCTCAAAATTTTGTTCATGCTTCTAAATTTCTATAAATTGATGGTTTTCGGGCCCAATGTCAGCATTTTAGACGAAAATTTTCGAAAAATAATATTTTTTCGACAATTATCCGAAAGCGCAAAATTTAGCGTCCCGTTGCCGAGTGTCACGACGCCAATAAATGACGATAGCATAATTTTCCATGCCGTTCAAAATGTCCTTTCTGTTTGACGTAAAAGGGGTTGGAGGTTCGGTGGTCTGACATTGAGAAAGGGGACTTGCGGACACTGTACTGAGGGGGATAACATGCATACTGCAGGGAAGTGCCAGCCAGTGCCTCATGGACAGTCAGCAATCAGAGGTGTGAGGCGCTGACGTTGGGGACACCGTTCCCGTTCCCACTTTCAAGAAATTTTTAGCTCCAAATTTTGTATTTTAAAGCGAAGATTTTTTTCAGACACCAAAAAAATTTCCGATAGGCTAAAATTAAGATAATGGCAATATAAAATCATTCAGTGCAAAGCTTGTGGTATAAATGTATCGAAAACATTCTAGCGCATGCTTATAAATTTCGTTCTCTCAATCTGTAACTGTTTGTACTTTACTGTTACGATAGTGTTTGTCGCTCAGAAAATTACAGATACGTACAATAGTTTTCAATGTCGTGTGACAATAATTTTTAGCGAAACGGACAAAAATTCAAACAGAATAATTTTTCCTCACGCCACCGAGTTCCGTCCAATCCAGGCATTCCCCATTTACTAACGACTACACAGCCTGGTCAGTCGCCGTCACTGCAACAGATCACAGACGCAGTGCGCCAGGGATGCGCTGCTGCTGCTGGCCTGGCAACAGACTAATGTGCAGTGCGATGACCAGTCACGCGGACAGCACATTAACTTGACGCTCAACATACGACCCACCACACAAGGCAAACATCGATATCATCCATCGATATCGCTAGTCTAAGCTCCGCTACTCCGATTTGTTGTAAATCTGCTGTTCAACAAGTCGTACAACATTCTGGCTCGGTAGTGCAACGGTTTACGACGTTGGACTTGCGATTGCGAGGTCGCGGGTTCGATTTCCGCTCGGGACGCTCTCAACTGGTTACTGCTTGGATGGGTGACTGTCTGCGGAGAGGTGAAACATCTCGGTATATCACCAACACAAAACTCAACTTAGCCTTCCATCCCCCGTGGTAGTGAATCGAGTCCGTCTGGTTAGAATTAAGTCGCAGCGCGTTCACTAGTGTCAGCTGGCAGGTGAAACGGTGTAATCCCATATGGCAAGTGACGTAGCTCTGAGATGCGTTCCCCAGTAAAAGCTATACCCTTTAAAATAAACCTTTAAACAACAAACTATAGAACATCTTGACATGAAATGTTGTTGCAGATTTGTTGTAGGCCTTGGATTTGACGTGGATCTGCCATACAGCTTCTTATTTGAAAACCTTGAAAACTTTATTTCGCCATGGTGGCAGCAACACAAACATACATATAAAAGCAAACACAAAGAACACAAAACACAACACAAGCATAAATTGAAAATGGTAAAAAAGAGAAAAAAGAAAATTAAAAAACTACAGCATGACAGCATGTTGTTATCACAAATCCAGTACAAATACTTGCCATACCACACGAGACAAAATTCTGCTCAAACGTACAAAGACGAGCGACTTTTGCTGAAAGTATAAACCTATAAAATCATGTTACCGAAAATTTAGCCATTCATTTATTCAGGCCGAGGCCTATCTCAGAATCTATGCCAGCTCGGTCCCCACATCACGAAGAATAAGCTTACATCATATACTCCCATAAAACATTTTTAAAAACACACAGAAAAAAAAACAATAAATGCTGATGAACGCTAGCATGCGATGTTCAGAAAATTATAATTCGGTGTTTGTTACCTGGTGTGATTTTCCTTCGATTAAAGCGCCATGACACGGTGGGTGGCGGTTGGCCGGTGGCTACGCATTCCAGTAGAACACTGCTACCGATTGACTGGCGCAACTCAGTTGACGTGTCCGCAAACTTTATGTCTTCTACACTTACACCAGACATAAAATATAACTAGAAAAGCAGTCGTAGCCCGCAGGTACCTCCGCCAAGGCAAAGCTATTCGCCAGGACAAGTTACCAGGTGCAAATCATTCACAATAGGCCTATCATGAGAGAGAGTGACAGAAGTTACCGTAAAGAAACATTCTGGTCTGCTGTTCGAGCATCTGTCCGGTGTCCCGGATGCGCGCCTTGCACGTGTACGTTCCGTCGTCACCATCACGTATCCGTGTGATGTACAGACGTATGCCATACGAATCAAACCGCTCAGCGTACACCCTGCAATCAGCACCACCAGTTAATGGTTGAATAATTAAATAATATTGCTGTTTATATAAGAAACCCACTTCAGAGCTACGTGGCGTCACATGCCATATGGGACCACACAGTGGTGTCTGCCACCCGACACAGGTGAACGCGCCAGCGCCCAACCTTAACCCGAGCCAGACAGGCCGGTAGGCTACTCGATTTACCTATCGCGAAGAGATGGAAGGTTGAGTTGACCTTGGTGTTGGTTATATACCTAGATGGTTTACGTGTCCGCAGACAGACATTCATCCTAGTAGTAACCACTTGATAGCGACTCAACGGAGAGTCGAACCAACGACATCACGATCGCAAGTCCGACGTCATAACCGTTACATTACCAACCCACTAGCAATTCCTTACGCGTGAAATTTACTGTTTCTAAAGTTGTAAAAATTAACGATCAATTCAGTGTTTTAATTGCCCGGGGGGAGGAGGACTGGGGGGTTGAACTCCAACTGTTTTCTCAACCATCCTAACACCCTGTCAAATTAGTCACCGTTAATTAGGCCGTCCCCGAAAACCATATGCTAAAACCAAAAATTACGACTCTATCTTGCACACAACCGAAGTTATGACAGTTTAAAAAAGATTTTAAAATTTTCCCCATAGGCGCCATTGTAATTTTTTTACAGTTTTTGGAATAAATAAGTAAAATTTTATAACAACAAAAAACACTTCCTTGCGCAGAACCGCGTCATTTGACTTATTAAGCGTAAAAATCGGTCTAACGGACTCGCCTGTAAACGAGTTCAAAAACTAAAAAAAGTAGTAAATTTCGAACAAAAGGGGTGTATATTTCACCTATATGGGGAGCAAAAACCCCTGGGCGGATTGAGCCCAAATTCTTTTGGTAGTAGGCGTCTACGACCTAATCAGGCCTTTCAAATTTGGTGACGATCGGTTCAGGCGTTTTTGGTTGGCTGGGGGTCAAAGTTTGCCTTTTCCCATAGACTTTTAAGGTCGTCCTTACAACGCTCACACTATCGCGTTAGGTGTAATACATACAATTTATTATTTTGGTCGGGTTCCGACCGTCGAAAAATTTTGCCCCCACCCAATTTTTCACAATTCAAACACTGAACTAATTACACGATTAATCGTTAAAATTTCTTTAAACATTAATGAAATTCTAATCGTTGAATTTTTGGTTGAAATCATGCTATTAAGAATGTCACATAAAATACGTAAATGTATACAATAAAAAGCATTTTGATTTTGGCAAGTGATCATCGCTTTCTCCGGAAAAACGCGACTGGATAAAACAAACACTTAGACCTAAGTCCAACTAATATTAATACGTCATTAGACCTATTGTTCCCTCTGTGCCATGAACAACCAAATAATGATTCGATCATTATTACCGCAACTCTCATTTTTACTCGAGGTTTTCTAAGCGATATTATTTAGCAGCATGTTGACATACTTTTTATGATAATTGCTGCTTTTACTGTGTTAGGCTTTAAATGTTGCCGTTAACAAGAGCATAAACTGTTGTTTCGTACTCGTGCATTTGTATTAATATTAGCGCATTGTTGTGTATTGTATTTCATCATTTGTTAGTGACTAGTCACAGTACCGTCTTGCGTCGCAATATTTATTTTTTTATACCTCTACTTATATGCTACCGTCGTTGCGGTCTGTCTACGATTCTCATAAAAGAATATTGGATTATGAGGGAAAACTTTATTGAATTCTTCCTCAATTCATACGATTTATCACCTGTAGTGACTGTATACACGACAATTCATCGGTTGTTGACTTTCGCGCGGCTGCAGCTGCTGCTGCTTCTGCTGCTGCGCCTATTCAGCGATGACGTAGCAGCCAGCGAGCGACGCGGGTGGTCGACCGCTACACTTGGGTCGTCACCCGCCACACCCCTTGCTATGCATCAATGCAGCAACGCTATACCGGACCAGTTATGACTGGCGTCCCTTCTGACACGTCGACGTACGTGCGTCAAAACAGCACAGACGGCCGCCGTATGACGGCTGCGATGTTTAGACAGACCGAATTATATTTGCCGCCGACGGTGTCCAACCATGTCCAGTAACAGCAGCAGAACCGATGCGGTTGAGCCACGCTGTAATGCGGAAATCGATTCAACTGCGCTGACTGCTTGTGGTGGCCGGTACGATTGCGTGATGTTGTGCGTACTCTATCCAAGCTGTGTCTAGACGTTATAGGCCTATCGTGAAAGAGGTAGACATGGCACGTAACCGATAAGAGATACCCGTATAGCCTGCGTATAAGTTGATAAAAAAGTTTGCAGGTTAAGTTTCAAAATTTATCGAGAGATCAATTTGACCGTCAGCTACTTTTTGTCACTTGTACAACTTGCATTTTACCGAGCTCGTAAAGCTTAGAACAATCCTCAATACTTCGTAGCTAGGCCTGCACGTACAGACGATGGGAAGAAAAGGAAGGAGAAAAGATAAGCTGACAAAATCACGCCGGGATATAATCTCCCGAACAGAATCCCTCTGCACGAAAAAAGGCTACATCTAAGCCCTGGACAATTTATAAGCTTAAGCATTAGATTCAGAAAAAAAGAGAGAAGATAGAAAAAAGAGGAAAGAAGTAGTTGCTTCCACGGTGAATTCCAAATGTCGACGATCATGGTGGGACGGAACAACGGTACAGTATAAGTGTATAACAGATGGATAGTCGAGGTAGTAGAGTACATGTAGGCCCTATAATGCTATAATATGAGACAGTTACGCTCTGGCAGGCGCCATAAACCTGCAGAACGACTACGGACACGAGAACGCCGAGATTAGCTGAAGGTCGCAGCGACATGTATAGAACAGTGGCGTCGTGCACATAGTAAGTAAGTAAGTAAGTAAATAAGTAAGTAAAACACAAATTTATACAGCGCATCAATGCCAAAAGCCTCTAATGCGCTGCATGCATGACTACTCTGAAACGAAAAATGTCTTACGTAATCGTGAAAAAAAGCAGATGTGGTGTGAATAGAATCACGCAGACGTTTCGGCAGTGAGTTCCATGTCATCGGGTCAGCGACAGAGAAAGCCCGACATCCGTATAAACTCAAGCGGTAAGACGGCACAACGAACTGATGACTGGCCGCAGAACGCTCTCTCCCCAAATATTTTCAAAAAAAATCAAACAGCTGAAACACTCCTGATTACTTTTGCAGTTTTTGCCTTCTAAGTATCATTTTCTGTTACTTATTTATTAAAGTGCGGGAGCCAATTTTAGCCTTCCAAATCTTTTTTTTCCTCACGTATTTTCTGTGCCTTAAATATTTCGCCAGCACGACGCCCTGGCCGTGCGTAGAACTGGGACACGGTCGACGATGATGGACGCTAGCCGGACAGCATTGGACCATACGTCACTGACCACTGACCACTGACCAAACGGGTGCAGTGACGCAAATGTGGGTCAAGTAATTTGAGCAAGAGTGCAAAAAGTTGCAATTACTTTCCGACAAACATTTGCAGCTTCGACAAAGACAATATGATTGCTCATTATTGCACCCAAATTCACTTCCCAAGTGGGGGATTTCCGTCCCCAAAGTTTGTATTATTTATAAAAAAAATTTTCCGATACGCTAAAATTTAAGAAGACCGGGAAAAAGTTGCCTTGTCTCCTCCCCATACAACGTCGCCGCTGTCTCCGGCGATCACTAGTGACGTCAGAGACCGACCGACAACGTAAATGCCAGGGATTCTAGGGATTTAAACGGTCGTAAATATTTGCCGCCCCTGCTACGACCACGAGGACGATGTCGACACGCAGCCAGACTTCAGCGATCTGTCTGGCATATACCGGGTGGCCCGAAAAAAACGTCCCGAACATTTGCGTGCGTTATGCAGCGGAGTAGTCAAAATAAATTAGCAAAAAATACATATGTAATGAGCAAACATCCTCAAATAGAAATTTTGGCTTACAACACTTCCATATTAGCCAAAATAAAAAGCGAAATAGTGTTACACATCATAAAGCAAATTATGCAAGCGGCTCATCATTTACGTTGCTACTCGTACGCAGGCTACACCAGAACGTCACAATAGGCCGAATCTTCATCTCATCAACCAGCTGACCAGCAGAAATGTGCTGAATAGGTCCTTCATTTTCCTTTGCCACTGCTGCCAGACGCTTTTCCCACTGCTATGTGGCTTTTCTGATTCTGAATGTCTGATGTCGACATCATGCCATTTGTCTCTGATAACATTCTGAAAATCTTTGAAGTTCGCCAACTGTTTACGCCTTTTACCATGGACCAAGTTCTTGCAAGACATCCCAAACTACGTAATCTAGCAGAGTCAAATCTGGCGAATGCGGTGTTCATTCTTGTGTGGTGATTGAATCGGGCGTGTTGTCTCAAAGAAAATTTTGAGTTGTTCTGATGCGGTGTGATGGAATGCTGTCTTTACCTAATTCGATTTTTAATGCGCCTTAGTTCATTAAACGGCATTCAGTAATGTCATTAATAACGTCGCTAAAATTTATAAAAGTAAGAGTACACATTGATTTAATGCGCTAAACGAAATTTATTTCCATGTAGTATACGCGCTATTATAAATACGCAAAGTTCAGGACGTTTTTATGGGACACCCGGTATAAATAATCTAATCGATCTATCGTCCAATATTATACGGCCGTGACGCGACGGCGCTGCATCCAAAAAGCTAAGCTCGTATCAATTCCGCATCGTGACGGCATGGTTTAGGCTTACTTTTTCACCGTCTCGCTGCGGGCCCGCGGCTAGAACGAATTTCCATGGTATAGCCATAGAACTATGAGTATAGCCATAGCTCTTACTGCAGAGCCTACTTTTCCATCCAACACCACACAACGCATGTAACGCAAGGCCCTGGCGTACTTTTTGACGCAACCGACGCGGGACATGCAAAAAAGTACGCAAACAATTATGCAACGAACGCAGTGAACGCAATGAACATAAGAAAAGTACGCAGCGAACGCAACGGACGGACGCAGCTGACGCAAGCGACCTAGGCCTATTGCTTTTGCGTGACAACGGCATTCGTTAAGTCAGCGTTAGCCTATAAAACAAGCACCCGTCGTAGACAGGCAGCAATTAACATCACGAAATTGATGATCAAAGTGGTAATTACTTTCAGCTGATTACAGCACTAAGACTGCAGCCAGCGGCGTCGTGGGCTAGAAATAGTTGGGTGACAGGCAGTTGCAATTATCCGATCGGCTGCAGCTGAATATTTCCGACAAAGGAAATAAAGGATGCTCAGAAAATTCATTAGTGCACCCGAATCACCCCTTTTTAAGCAACTGTAATTTTCTACGTTGGAAACTTGCAGCTGTTTGTTGGAAAGTTTCGAATTCCTTTGTGCTTTTAAGCGACGACGCCGCAGGCTGCGCACTAATGCAACGCAACTGCAAATTTACTTTTTTAACAGCCGCTGCAAATCAATTTGGAGAGAACTGGACAGAATTTGGACGTATTGCATATACAGTTTTACTCGTTCTCTGATTCAATTATTTTTTAGGTATTCACGAAGAGCTGTGCAGGTCTTTAAGCTTTTCCTGTACATCGTTAGAAGGGATCTGTGGTCCAAGTTCTCGTTAGAACTGATTGTCTTGAAGTGGTCACTGTGCGGAAGCTAGACTGATAGACTGTAAGATTGGATTCTGGAATTCATCGTACTGATTGGTTGGGCACCAGTCGTCCACTTCTGTAGCCTTACGTTTTACGACTGTCCGATACGGCTGGTGTGCTTCAGCCGAGACAAGGCGATGGCTACTGACGCTTAGAGGCGCATGCACGCGTGCGCTGCAAATGTGATGAAATGTTAGCCGCCCACTGTATCGCTGTCAGACAATCACAACTGCATGCTCTATTTGCCAGCTGCTGTATCAGTGGCATTGTGGCAATTGCCTGCTCTCACTAACTGCGTTGTGACAGGGAGACAGACAAAAGGAGTCAATTGCCACCCCCTTCAATTTTGAGCTGTCTGAAAATTGTCTGAATTTTTTAAATTGTCGACACTTTTTTGTGCAAAAATACAAAAATTGGGGGTGGAAATCACATTCTGGGACAATCTAACGTACAAATTGAAATTCTGTGCATTAGTGATATCCTCAATTGGAAACTAGCAGCTGTCTGTCGAAAAATTGCGACTTCTTGTCCCCAGCCTACTTTTTCAACCCGGGCAGCTATGCTACGGTGCGCTGGAACGGCCGTACGGTTGCTTTGTGCATCTGTAGCGGGCACAGTGCTATTGATTACAGTGCTCAATGAGTGTAATAGGCAATATTTGATCAGCGCAAGCAGGTGCCCCGATCACTGCGCATGCTCCGTCCGCCCTGCACCGGACACACGTGCAAGGGGTTTTGTGTATACAGAGACCATGAAGAATCGAACCAGAGTTAGCGCTGACGACAAAAACAAACAAAAGACAATCGATAAACGTATAAGGAAGGTCTTTTAGCAATAAAATCGAAAGTCAGCGGAAATAGGCTATACAGTGTCCTACAAATAAACAGCCACGTGACTTTTAAAAGCGTCACGTTCGTCCAAAAAGTGGGGGGGTGGTACTCTCAGAACTATATTGTCGAGAGCTGATTGCACTGTACCTAACTCTTCCAAAAAATTTCGCTCACCTTTAACAACTATGGACTGACACCCCTGAAAAATATCACCATCAGATGCAACCTTCAATTTTGAGAGGTTTAAAATGCGTTTTGCAGTTGAAAAGTGCCGGAACTCAAGTAGAGGAGTTTGTAAACACTTTTCTCCAGAACCCATAGCTTGATTAACGAAGGACCGCTTCACAAGCAACTATAGGCCTACGCAATGAAAGCAACGAAATGAAAGCAGCCGACGCAAAGGACGCAGCGTCAAGTATGCAAAATTTTAGCGATCTAGTGCAAATTCGGCGTTGAATGGACGGGGTGGTAGGAAAAATATGTGTTTTTAACGGTAAACTGGCCATATCTCGAAAACGGTGAGAGATACAGCCAAGGTTGCTATTAATCACTAATATATAGGAAGTTGCATACGCCCTTTCAGATAAAATGAACATCATCGACCTTGGATGACCTTGCAGCAGCAGAAATTACGGACATAATACCCCTCCCCGGACAAAATCCCGGACGAACCTCTTCTCCTCATTGCAGATGACACGTAGAAACGTTGTATGGTACGGTCGGCTATTCTAGATTCTAGCAACAGCTGAGCCTTTTGTTCTTGCGTTGCGGTGTGTTGCGTGCTTCAAACTGACGCCATGAAGCGATTGCACAGCACTGCTTTCCTCGCATTACTATGACGACGCATCCAGACCGAGCCAGTCCTACGGCACCAACTCCTATATATACCGTAGTGCACTCTTCGCCATGCAATGCACTCGCCGGCCGAAGCCAACGCAATTCATTGTCCACCAGCTGCCGTTGACAATCGCACTATGCCGTCGTAGCGGCGTCGTGCATTAAAACAAGTTGAGAGGGGGGAGCAGAATGTCGCAATTTTTTTTTCGACGGACAGCTGAAAATTTCCAACATAGAAGAAAATATGACCAGTCAAACATTTTGATTTCGTCGCAAATTCCAAATTTTCAGCGCATAATTTTGTATTTTTAGAAGTTTTCCGACAGATCAAAATTTTGAAGCGGGTAATTCCCCCCATGTTCCCTGGCACGACGTCATTCATCCGTGGGGTCAAACGCCCCCTCCCACGAAGCCGTCGCGCATGTCGCGTGCTGGTCAGGAAAGATTCTGGCAGACAAGGTTTTGCATCGACCGTTCGGACCATCACCAACAGCAGCAGCAGCAGCAGCAGAAATTACGGATATAATACCCCTCCCCGGACAAAATCCCCGGACGAACCCCTTCTCCTCATTGCAGATGACACGTAAAAACGTTGTATAGAAATGGCTTGCTAAGACACCCATTATCATTGCTGGCAATGATGATCTATCTTGTGGAAGAAAATTTTAAACCAATTTTGCTCTATGGCCTTTAGAAAGGGGATTCTGTTAGTGGGGATTATGTTCGGGGGATTTTGTTCCGTTCCCCCAGCAGCGAAAGCAGCAGCGCAGGGAGTTGAGCAGAGGAGATTCAATCTCACTCAGTCATCGAGCATTGAACTGCACTGCAACCATTTCAATCATTACTGATGACAAAACTCCATTTACTCGATTACAGTGGGCTACTAAACCACTCAGTTCCAACTGCTTGGTTCGATTTCCCAGAGCAACGATCTGATAGCTAGCCTACATGCAGAAATCGTTCAACATCAACATGGGAATAATTTCAGCATGAGAAAAAAACAGGTGCTTGTCTTTCCGAAATGATAACAGACCTATGCGTGAAAGATTCAACCGGCGGCGCCATCGAAAAATAGATTAATTGTTCAACCATTAACTACCACGGTGAAACGGAAAACCTCAGTTTAAAATTAAATTTATAATTAGACCTATTACTAGTTTCTACGAAGCCGGATTACGTATGCTTGAAACATTACTAGTGAATCGGACTCCGTTTTTCATGTCACTGGCCAGCTAACATTAAAGCAGTCATATCCAGTCTGTGACACGGTATACTACATACAGCCCGGAGCTGGGCTTCAATATACATTACATTGAAATGAATTGTATACGTTGCAGGGCTGAGCTTTTTGCCTCGCTGCTTAATCCGTCGTACAGTAGTGGCCGTGATCGTAATTATCCCGCCTTATTCCAGCTCCATCGCGTGCCAGCAGCGAGACAGACGGCTTATATGAATGGAAATTGCATCACAGCTGCCGTTCCGCTATACTACGTATGATACTAAATAAGTAGGTATATGAACCGATGCCCATCAAATCCGCAGCAAACTAACTCTGACTCTGACGTCCATTAATAGTAGCTTATGCAACAACGTAATTTACTAGAACGATGGCGCTAAAAACGCGAGAGCTGAAAACTAGAGAGTCAGGAGTGGAAAACTCGGCAGCAAATTGCAGGAGTGGAAAAGATGGGAGTGAAAAACACGACACGAGAATGTAGTTCGTAATTTAATATTTGTATATAGTCTTATTACAACCTCTTCATCTCCAGGAGTGTAAAAGAGAGAAGTAGATTTTTAATATCTGTTAATGAAGAGAGAAGAAATAGACAAAAGTTCATAAGTGAGTGAAAAACGTGACACTACAAAAATGATTCCGCCAAAAATTACCACAATAAACGCAAGTATAACGTCAAAACCATCTTACAGAAGATAGAAGTATGTAACTTGTGAAAGACCGATTCGAAGACGGTTGATAAATGCTGAATCGTAACGACTGATAGATTTGTATTGCGGAAGAGACACAGCGTGCACGTGTGGCATAACGCACGGCACCAGAGTGGGGTGTTTACACGATCCAGCAAACGTCCAGCAAACTTCCAGCAAATGTATTCAAAATACACGTGCTAATGCTGGACGTTTGCTGGATCGTGTAAACACCCTATAGGCTAGCAGCTGGGGAATATGGACAGTCTGTGTGCGTACCATGAAGAGCGGCAGTATGGCACATTGTGGAAATCTTCTGCTATGCACAGCGGTCAGCAGTCGATAATTTGTATTATTAGTCTAGCCGCAAGCTAGCCAACGCAGCTGTTGCATACCAAACAGGCATCGACAGGATACCGCATGTAAATGACGGGGAATGGACAAAATCTTCCCCAAAAAACTTCCCTGGAACATAATTTCACGATACAAAATCTCCTCACACAAAATACCGTAACTTAGTTCTCTTCCAAGACAAAACCCATCCCCCGGCCTATACCGAACATTGTTGCCAATAGTAACGATCGCTTGTGACGCAAAACACGTCAGTAGTGTCCGCCCGTATTTCGAAGAATTTTGGCTGAATGGGGAGATTTTGCACTACAGCAAATTGGCATATTTCCGAGAGGATTTTTCAAGGGAAATTTTTCCGGGAGGCGACTATGCCCGGGATTCGCAAATGATATTAATGACATCGCCTGGGGCGAGCTCGCCAGCACAGAATGCACTCAAGTCAGTCTATGAGCTCTGCATTCATTAAGCTTATTGGATTTGTTCAACGTCGCTTAGGAATAATATTACTCTCTTAGAATCAACGAACCCTGCGCATATCCAGCGGCATACAACGGTTCTATTTTATACCACAATTTTAGGGAGTCTAAATTTGCAAAACCTGGAAAATCATGAAAATGACGGACACATCAAAAGTTATAAACATTATTAAAATTGTTTGTGCGCACCGTGTGATGGTCAAATTTTGCCGAAGCGTATGCAAGAAACATTGCGGGATAATAATGCGACTCGACGGATCAATCGATTTCTTGTGGTGCCATCTGATTCGTGACATTCGGAGACACAATGTTGGTTTTGGTCGCAAGCATTCATTATCTTCGCGTTAAACAAACATTTTTATTCGTTACTTCCAGTACAGACTGCTTTTTCTGCATCATTACACACTGTTCGCCCTGAACGAAATAATAGCAGCATGCGTGCAAAAAATGACTTAAGCTCGCAGTTTCCAGCCCTTTTTTGTTCTTTATTTTGTATTTCACCCTTTCTCATCCTCCCCCAAATGACCATAGTTGCAATGCAAAGCAGATCCGCTGATACTATCTGTCGAATGACCGACGGCGTCACAGACGTGCATACAAAACGCTGCTGCATTGTTACGCAGTGATCGGGCATAAAACTGAGTGCGAGCCATTTATCAAGCACCGTAACAAAGCCACCGACGTTATCAGACTTACAGCTGTACAGACAGATAACCCCGCCACGCGGCAAGTCTACTGCTGAATTTTCTCCTTTCAAGGTTCACGCACGACGGCGTCTTAGGTTTAAAAAAATTTACGTGACAGAAAATTACAGTTTTTCGAGAGACAGCTGCAAATTTCCGAGAAAGGAGATTGCGTGTGCTCAAAATTTGCAATTTGTTCCTAAATTCGCCAAAATTTTGGAGGTTTCTGGTTCCAAACCACGTTTTTTGGAAGAAAGTTTTCGCACATAAAAAAACTAAAATTTAAGAAAAGGGACAATTGCCTTCCCTTCTTATTCCCCTCTTTCCGGCCATGACGCCATTGCTCACGCATGCCCTTAGGACCTCATCGTTCAAGTAGCCTATACGTCACCGTGCATAATATGATTGAGTGCGGGTGACCTTTTCTCTTTTTGTTCTCGGCCAACCGCCACCCGTTTCCTGTCGCTGCAGTCTTGTCAACTACCGCAGCGTATTGTTGTTATGAGTCATCGTTGCCATGGCAACAGCGCACGTGCTCGCACGTCATCCGTGACGTAATGACATGCGCAAGCAGCAAGTGCTGCAGTGCATGCTTTGATCCCTGAGTAACATCGCCTGCCGCTAACGACCAAAAAATCTTGTTCATCCACCATTTTACTGACAAGCGCTCTGCAGTTTCATGCGACAACTCGGTGTCTTTTGGCTTTAGAGCACACATGCAGTCACGTGACAAGCTTAAACATGGGCCCTGTGGTGAAATAAAGCATTTCAACAATATTGCAGTGCACTGTATTTGGATGCTGCAGAAAAGACGACTCCTTTGCGAACTCAATGGCAACAGCGACATTCACTGTGCGCAATCGTCCTCAGCGAAAAGACAAAGTTATTGCATTCGCGCGCTGCAGCAGACTGCAATGTTGCCATGCAGCTTGTCGCGTGTTGACAACAATAATCACCGGATGTCCGTCTGTCCACTAGCCAGCTGCCATCATCTGCGTCACAACGATATGCCCATACAGTCCGACCACGAGGCGGATCCATATAGGAGGCGACGGAGGCTATCCCCCACAGTCGGTGTTCATTTAGCTCAAAAAGCACAAAACTGTGCACCCAACTCGATTCTTTTTCGGCGATTTTCGCACGTAGTTTAGAAGTTTTTCTTTTCTGGGAGAAAACCCCAAGCTTCGCTGACAGCGGGGAGGATAAACGTTTCCTCGCCATATCAATCTTTTTTTGTGCCCCCAGTCCTCGCGCTTCTGGCGTTCGACGTATTCGCCCGCCATGCAATGTCTTTGGATCTGCCACTGAGTCCGATAGTCGACGATGACGACGACGACGATTACTGTTTGTATTTCTGTCCACACATTCGACCATTAATTGCAGGAAACCATCATGCTGTCCGTCGGTCCGTCACAATATTGTTCACCGTCAGTCAGCATATTGCATTGCACGGAATGCATGGCAGGACTATTGTTCAGTGTGACCAATGATATAATATTGTTGGCATCGTCGATTAGTAAGCTGTTATGTCTGCTTTCTGAATTCAATAAAAAATTAATCGAAAAAAAGCGATTAAGTAAGTAAACGAAAGTAAAAAATAACATTCAACCACCCCACGATTTTACCATGCTATACTCCGCGCAGCCTGCAGTCGGAGAAACGGCAAATTTACACGCGAAATGGATGGATGTTTCCGACACGTCGATGACGCTGACTGATCGACGGCGGGTGGCGACGCCGTGCAGAGAACAGAAGTATTAATCGCTCTGCAATTACGCACGTCACCAGCGTCTGTGTGGCACCACCATAACGCATAAGAACTGCCAGAACCTGATGTCTCATCTCCTTGTTTATTAAATAAGCCCAAAGCTCGGTCAATTTCGTATTTGTCGTAAAGACGTCGTGCACGGAGCAAGCAAATTGAAATGAGCTGCATTGAGCCCAAATTTCATTACACCGACTTTACCGAAACTTCTCCGCGGTGGAGGTCGCAAACTCAAACGGTGACAAATCATGAAATCATGAAGTTTCGGTGAAAGTCGCAAAGTCGGCGTAATGGAATTTGGGCTTTGGCATTGCAGTTTAGTTTAGTCAGTCCTGACGCCATACACAACTTAAAAGTTCGACATAAAGTGGCGTCGTAACACACACAAGGGACAAGGGTAATCCCCCCAACAAAATTTGCGTGTCGAAAATTGTTCTTCTTGTGAAAAAAAATCAACTGCAACAAAGAATACAAAGTTTTGGGCCGAAAAGCCTCCATTCTGGGGACATTTTCAAATATAATTAAAATTCCGAGCACCCGTTATCTCCCGAGTTGGAAATTCTCAGTTTTCTGTCGGAAAATCGCAACTTCTTGCCCCTAACTTTCTCAACCCACGGCGCCGCTGGTCCTGCAACTGGCGTCAGGGACACGTCAGTAGTACGTCAGGAAGTACGTCAGTCGGATGATACAGCATCTAAATATATTGCAGCGTTCGGTGAACTGATCAGCGCCGCGCTTCGGCGCACGGCAAACCGGCGCGATTGCAATCAGCATTGACATGTGCGCGCCGCTGCACTGCACCTGCGACGCAATTGGTGCTGCTGCTGCTGCAGTGAATTCCCAGTTCCATAATACGAGTTGACAGATTGATGACGACAACAGCTTAGATGTATAGGCGAAAGCACCAGCTCAACTTATCAGATACACCACGACGGACGCGTTACAGTTTGGCCAACAGGATGGTCAGCTGCACGTAGAAACGGCGACTGTAATGTGTTCCATGTTCAAATACAATAATCAGTTCATACCTTACTATTTTAGTTCAAGTTCTACTTCAGTTTTAACTTCAGTCTATAGGCCTACTTCTTGACAATAATGTTTTTTTGATCACTGATTATTATTACAGACATCCTGCAGAGTCAATGCAACAAGCATTCGTATTATGAGAGCTTTGAAAATGGGCCGTACCTGTGGACGGCCGGGCAACGCGCATGGACCCGCGCACCGAGTCCAAGTTTGTGCGGAGAAAGCGTTTCGGACAGTGCCCGATGGGCGACGTGAACTGGACTGAGCATCCTTGCTTCCAGTCGGATTTTGTCCAGATCCTTTGGGGCTACAAGGAGTCGTGCATCAATATCTGGCAAAAGTACGAGTCCACATGGAACGACAAGCCTCCTTGTGAGTTTAAACACTGCTTCGGCTGCGAAACTCGTTCTTAGGGCGACGACTGTCCATAAATGTCCACGACGCAAACTACTGAAAACAACCGGACCGTCGGCAACGGTCCTGCAAGCCGCGTTGGCTGCGGTGTCAGTGTATTTGTTGACGCTACTGCCCATCTTGAACTTTGCTAACTTAATTTCCCTCACGATAAAATTGGCGTTAATGTTTTTCGATCGTTGATATCGACGGAACGCAAGAAATAAAGTTCCGAGCGATCGTTCGACTTAGCACTTTTGACCTTGACCTTGACTTGGCATTATGCAAAAATAGCCAGAAATGACTGCTATCAAAAAAACCACGACAACTGAACACGATTAACATAATGCGACTTTTAGCCCGTAAGGGAATAAAAAAATAAACACATACAGTAGTTTAAAAATTAACGTTTTTCACACGAGTGGATCAGTCAAAAATGGTGCAAGCTAGGATCACCAAATCTTCACCGTCGGCTGCCTGGAAGACTCTAGTTTCAGGAACCGTAAAACTTTTCCATAAATTCGAAAGGGCTCACCCCGAACGAGGGCGCTAAATGACAGGGAGTGGGCAAAATTTGCGATTTTTGGCCAATAAGTCGCTGTATCTCAGTAACGGTGCGAGATAAGGCTTAGGTTACTATTAATCACTAATAGGAAGTCGTACACTGGCTCTCGATTGGCGCCGAATTTAATGACCTTGAATGATCTTGAACGCCAAAATAGGGGATTTTATGGATTTTTTGGAGATTTTGGGCTGCGATACAAGTCTATATCATTCACAAGGTGGCGTCACGCTACTATCGTCATGCGATTCAGATAGAAAACTCAATATTTGTATATTAACTTACCGTGAACACCCCAATTTTTAGCTAAACTACTGAACCGGAACTGCTGTAAGCTTTCGCGCGTCTCGTAAGCATTCGCTCAAATTTCTTGTATTTCCTAGGCAGCGACGAAGTTGAACCAATTGTCTGGATTTATACGACTCTGCAAATCGAGATCCAAGTCTATCTTACGAGCTCGATCGCTTTATTACGTTACATTCGGCTAATGTAGTGACGTCGTACGATCGTGGCACGACGATGGTGACAACAGCCCTAAATGTTTGCCTGTGGGAAATATTTTTCTTGTCGGAAACTTTTCATCAAAAATACAACAAAAACTAAAGTAATTCCAGCTATTGTTATTTCGTAGTCCGTCATTTTCAGGTCCTGCAAATTCAGCGCCCCCATTGCATTTCAGACAGGCAGACAGACGACAGGCAGACCACACTACGGGGAAATGTGTAAGAAGGCGGAATCGCTTGCAATGCAAAACCGATTCCGCCTATAAATACAAAATGTGGTCTAAACATCCTCACTTTGGGGAATTCAAAAGCAAAGTGGTAACTCTGAGCACCGAGATCTCTCCGATGTGGGAAATTTACAGTTGTCTGTTGGAAGATTGGAACTTTTGCTTTCACCAACCTTGTTAACCGGCGACGCTGCTGCACTGCCTGCTGCTGCCGCAGGATAAACTGCATTTGTGCCACTTCAAGAGATCCGCCATTACGACAGTCAGTGTACCCGCCTTCTTTCTCTTTTTTCTCTCCCTCCCTCTGTCTATCTCTCTCGTCTGTGCTGCGTATCGAACCACTCTATCTCGACTGCCAGGAAATCGCTAAATCTAATCATCGATGAAACCTGGAAGAACGAACGAACAGAGGTGACTGGGAACTCTGAAACCATTCCACACCTTTCCGGTTTTTTTCCTAACGCATTTTTCCATTAATAATACTACAATAGTATTAATGCAATTTCTACAGCGCCTTCACGTCCTAAAATACAGAGGCGTTTTTCACTACGTATAAGACTTTTAGCATAGTCTGCAGAGTAAGTTCGTTTTCTGCCTTTTTTCTCTATAATTATTGTTCGTAATTCAATTTTACTAAATATTATATTTTCCCTTTCTGCATGAGATGACGTCGCGTATCGTCACAAAAGCGCGACTCGTCTTACTGTTTGGTCTGTGCATATATACTCGCAGTCAGCGAAACAAAACAGTCTTCTTAAGAGCCACCTTGAAGGTGTTGACCGACTTTCGTCGCAGACATATCTGCCGGGAGATCGTTCCAAGCGCGCTAAATGTGCAAAAACCCAAACAATAGTGTCCCAGGCGCCCCCAGTTTTGTTTTTTTACGACAGCACGCTCTCCCTATGGACACATGACACGACCACCTTCCGTCAAGTACGTGACAGAGAACTGCATCCGCAATGTGTGGACATAGCGCTATGAGCGTCGACCACGAGGCGTCCGTCCGTCCGTCTGTCCGTCCGGGTTTCATAAATGTATTTATAAGCCGCCGAGAAGCCGACGTCAGTGAAGACTGGTTCTATCTATCTGTCACCTCATCGCTCAGTCCGTGGCTGTGATGGTAAAATAGTACTGTCTCGGAACGTGGTTTTCACGTCTGCCTGAAGTGTCAGGGACTGTGTGTTTCGTATCAGCAGCGTTGTGGGTTAAAACAGTAGGCGGGGCAGAAAGCTTCAAATTTGTAACACACACTGCAAATTACCGACAAAATTCCAACAAACAGTTACAAATTTCTGCAGACAGAGGAGATTATGAGTGCTCAAAATTTCAATTTTACTCCTAATTTTGTCCGAAATGGAGGGCTTAAACCCAAAATTTTGCATTTTGTACAAAAAAAATTTCCGACAAAAAGCAAATTTTTCGACAGATTAAAATTTGGGGTAACAATTGCATCCCCCCTGCCTCGACGCCAACGACTCCGGAGATTAAAGGTAACCACATTTATGGACCGTTTTAAAATTCGTCGTAAAAATTCACGAATCTATCCATCGGATTTTATAATTCGCAAAAATTCGTTTCTGCACACCGCCGGCAAACAACTTTTAAAATTCGTACAAATTCGTAACGTAAAAAATTGTAACGTTCGTATAATTCCAATTATCAATCAACTACGCATTCCGAGACAGAATTGCTGCTGCTGCGGCTGCAGACGGCTGCAGTTATTCCGCGATGCATGCACGGGAGATGCTGCTATTTGACCGCGTGGTTATGTGCTAGACCAGGCACCAAGTCAATATTCTGTCCGCGAGGTGGCGCCCATAGCACGTCGTGCGACGACGCAAGAACGATATGAATAATAGAGAGAGGAAAGGCGCGTGCGCTGTAATATTCGCTAATGGCGGGTCGCTGTGGAACCGAAGTGTGTTACTGCCAGAAATGCATAGATACGGCCGGTCCTCAAAGCGCACATTACAGACTGCAGTGACTGCAGATCGCGTGTTCAGAGTAGACGCCTCAACAAACGCACGATTCGAAAGAAAAACATTGCGTTTCCAGTTTTTTCCAGGCATTTCCGGGAGGGAAATTTTTTGTCATTAAATGTGCCCAAATTTCCCCCAAAAGAGCACTAAATATACGTCTTGCACTCGCGCCGCAATACATTCGTCCGCTCAACTACGACGCCGACCGCTTCGTTCTGCTGCCACCAACCGTCTGGCAGTGCTTCCGATCAAGTTGACAACCGTCGCCAACCAACCGGGCTTTCCCGGCTGTCGGCCCACAAACCTGGAACGACCTGCCGGACTCAAAACTCACCCTTTACTGGCTTTTTCCTGGACTGAGACACATCTGTACCCAAGGACGTCGAGAGCCACAGCGGAGCCCTTCTAGGAAGAAAATTGTTGATTTTTTCTTTTTTTAAATAGCGCATTCTGTGTACTTTTTATTTTTGAGCGACTACAGGCCCCAATGTGACTTACCCCCTACCGCTACCTCTTGACGGCCATGTCTGTACCCCATCCATAATGGACATAGCAGTACTTTGTATTACTAAGATCGCCTTAAAAACTCTTGGAATAATTTACTGATTAACATGGCATACTGTATATGCTTTACCTGCTGCCCTTGGCGCCGGTAACGTACTGCTGATCAGGCCCGACCCAGCGCATCTCTGCGGTGACCGGCTGCTGCTCCTGCTGAGCGTCTGATGACGAGATGTCTGTATTACTGTTACTGCCGGTAGAGTTGTCGACGACGCACGTAAATATGATGCCGGCGTCGATCTTCTTGATCTGCGTTCCACGCGGCGATATCAGCAACCGCAGCTCGTGATCCGAAGACGACGACGACGACGCTGTACACAACACAGACACGGAAAGTAAAGATAACAAGAAACACTTTAGATTGCAACTAATCAAATGTATACACCGTGCACACTAAACGCCGATACTACTACTACTACTACTACTACAGTATTGCCACCGATACAACTGCAACTAAAGATCCGAGATATATCTTTTACAGAAACCGAGTTGTAGCCCATTTTTCTCAAATTTCGTTGCCATGGCAACGGGGGGTCGGTATGGGAAATGTGGATTGCAGCGTTCGACGGCGCAACCCCGAAAATCCCCTATAGACGCAAAATTTCGCAGACATCTTTTACAGAAGCCGAGTAACATGTATATCCCATTTTGTGCCGAATTTCGTTGCCATGGCAACGAGGGTCAGTTGGGCGTAAATATAAGTGGCACTGTTAAAGTGACTATTTCCTGGACTGCATTCCAACTAATTTCTCTCTAGTAGACCAAGCAGTCGTTTGTAGGCCTATTAATTAGGCCACTTTAAAAATTCCGGTTCGATTGATTTTTGATTGATCGATCGACATAGGCTGCACCAAGCGGACCGGAAGCTGCTGGACAGGCCCAACATGCCAGTGATAGATGCCCACTGTACCGGAAGTGGCATGCGCGCACAGCAACCGGAAGTTGATTACGCACGTGATACCGTGACGCAATAAATACTGACATGCACTGCGCAGGGTCTGCAGGGCTCAGTGTGATAATTGCATAGTCTGCATGGACCATCATTATCACCCATCCTCATCAGCATCAGTTGCGCACGCTGATCGTATATAAGCCCAAGCTCCGCGCTTTGATTTGCTTCCGACTTGTTGTACAGCTCGACTTCGATAGCGAACATCTCGGGAACCAATCGAGATATCGACAATCATCGTAGAACGGCGTTATCAACTACGATTCCTTACACGTTACACCCCGTTTACACGATGCAAACATCGAGCAAACATCGAGCAAGCATCGAGCAAACGTCAAGCAAACTTCAAGCAAAAAGAGCACACGTCGTGCACGTGTATTTTGAATACATTTGCTTGATGGTTGCTTGATGTTTGCTTGATGTCTGCTTGATCGCGTAAACGGGGCATTAGACTGCAAAATTTTGCGAACTTCGATCCGCGAACAAAGAAGTTATGCAGCAAAAATTAGCACTGCGCATGCGGCGGAAGATATTGCTACGACCGCGTTTGATCGACATGTGCGCGCTGGAAGTTGCCAGGAGCGGAATTTCAAGCCTTTAAATCGTCTCCGCTCTGCCCCGAATTTTTAGTTGTAGACACTGCAGCATGCTGTACAGCATGTTAAAGGTTAAAAAGTTAGGCGTTGCTTATAGCTCTTTATGGAAAACCCGTCGCAGAACTACGGAGCGTTACTTGCCATATAAGATCACACAGTGTTACCTGCCACCCGACAGGTGAACTCACCTCGCTTCAACTACACCCAGACGGGCCGGTTCTCGATTTCCCTACTCCGTAGGGATGAAAGGCTGAGTTGATTACATCGTATTTACTGAGATGGTTCAGTCCGCAGACATTCCACCCATCCAAGTGATAACCACTTGAGAGCTAGCGACCCGACCGGGAGTCGAACCCACGACCTCACGATCATAAGTCCGACACTCTGTTATTACGCCACCAAGCCGACAGATCCCTAACAAATGGAAAAAGTGGAATTTAAGATTTACGGCGTTACAGCTACAGAGAAGAGCTCGTATCTGAGCGAAGCCGCGTCGACGACTCGCCAAGTCGTAAACTACAACGCGCCAGCCAGTCAGTGTACTGAATTGTATATGGGAAGCAATAACGCGCGCAGAACAAAATGCCGTAAATCGTGTTTGCACAGTAACGTTGCAATGACATTGCTCGTCGCTCGCTCGCTGCCATTTTCTCATTTACTTGATACCGAAATGATGATACGTTTGTTTGTTCGCTCGTTTCGCTTTGCAGCTCGTTACTGGTTCCAGAAAATTATGATGACAATTTTGGCGTGGTGTATTGCAAAGTTAGTTTTCTTGCCGGTAAACTGTAGCCTATAAAGCAATAATAGCTTGTGCTTTTTAGGTC
>Ga0209367_1002327_pt1 | contig 24985 bp, 15 predicted proteins | sample WorMetLIZISLAND2_FD_187412 | JGI IMG/M metagenome (GOLD analysis project Ga0209367, IMG submission 187412) | Marine gutless worms symbiont microbial communities from Max Planck institute for Marine Microbiology, Germany - Olavius geniculatus... ... | reverse complement strand
GCAGACCTGAGACCTCTGAACATTGGTCTTTCTTCTGCGTGGAGAAAAGCTTCTGGGCGGGCGGACTGGCGCCACATCGTGGACACGGCTACGCTCTGGAAGAGTACGCCATAAGAAGAAGAAGAAATAGTAAGGTTTCACGTTTTCCATTTCCTCGTTTTCAGCGTCCCCAATACAGCTAAGTTTCTGCTGTTGACACAGGGCAGTCATCAGGCAGCGCTATAGGACTGAATCTGTACACGGCTCTGTACGTGGGCGGAGTGGACCGGGCCAGTACACGCGTGTCACCTGATGTCGCCGTTCAACGCGGATTCACTGGCTGCGTCTCAAAGGTTACTTACTTGCTTATTTGTTTATTTACTTACTTACTTACTGCACGCACAGATGCTATGGCTCTAGGCCATGAGCGTTTTTGCTGTGTTACGCAGAAGAGTCAGATGATGAATACAAGTCACTGTGGCGGCGTGGTATAGTGGTTAAGTCGTTGTGTTCGATCAATGTAACTGCTCTACGCTATAGTGCAAGGATGGGTGACGTTTCGCGTGCACATGCAACGATCGAAAATCGGTTTTGCGACGTCGCACGTATATAGGCCTATACCGTGATCGACGTTCGTGAATCGCCTCCATTCCTCGCTCTTTGGATAAGCTAGAAGTCATATGGAGACCTCATCATTTGAATCATTCAATATCTGTCAGGCTGTTTAACTGTTTTACTCTTTAAACTGCCAAACGGTTTAACTGTGAAGTAGCTTTGCTACTACGGCAATTAAGATTGATTTATTTATCGATTGATTGATTGACAGATAGCTTGGTTCATTGATCAGTCCATTGAAAAACCATCATGTTGTTGTTTGGTCAGCTGATAATAAACGGTCGAGCGGTTGATCTGGTCAATGAAGCGATTGAGAGTTCGTCGGTGCGTGACTGCGCTGCAGACGCGCCCCCGTCCTGTGCCCTGCAGCCGTGTGAACACGGAGGCACGTGTGAGGAGCAAGGTGGCAGAATCTGGTGTCAGTGTGCACCAGGATACGGCGGACCGACCTGCGAACAGCGTGAGTCACCGACGAGTTGACAAATTCTAAACGTTTCAGAAGTCATCACTATAAATATCTGATAATTTTAGTTAGCTGAATTTTTCCCGTGATGTCTTGGTTAACAAATTTTGATGTCTAGCCAGCCCGTTTTTCAGCGCTTTTATGTTGTCTTAAGACCACTTTTTTGCCCAAAAGTTTGTTCTTATTATTGTAGTTTTTATGACATTTGCATTTCACACGGTACAGCGACACCGTCATGGTGTGGAAGGATATTTAGCGATCACGTTATTGCTTATTCACTAAAGGAAGTCAGTCAAAAAATGTGAAAATCGGTCAATATTCGGCAAAAGATGTGGACAAGGCTGTGGTCGCACGTTTTCACGGATCACGGTGTACAACAGCGAACGTGTTGCAATGGACTGTCACTTGTTGTTAGACGTCGAAGCGGTGTCAACATCAGCTGAGTTCCCGGCGTCAGGCGGCTTCATCGAGCTGCCATCTTCACTGCTGAGACGCACAGACAACACTGACCAAACCATCGAGATGACTGTAGTCACTGAACAGCTAACTGGGCTACTCGTCTGGCAGGGACAGATGTCATCGTCCCGGTCTTCCAGCCGCGGCAAAGATTTCATCGCTCTAGCCATCGACAACGGCAAAGTCCAGTTCAGGTTCAGACCGCGCCTATACACGTATAGGCTTGAACTTAAAAATGCGAAACATTTTTCTAAATCTTGCAGAACGATTTTAGCATCATGATTGCATGTTGAAAATAGGACATTGTTCATATAAAGTAAAACATTTTTGTAAGTAAATCAAAATAATATTTTTGCAAATATGTTTCATTTTAGGCTTACATGCTTCCAGACTTCATAAAGCTGCTGAAAACATTATTTAAGCTAAGCTTCAGACGCTCATCGACTTTTGTTTTGTTTTCTACACGGTGTTTCATAAAAAGGACCCTTTTTGTTTCTTTTCATAATTCACTCAAATGATCAGCAATTTGCATGAAATTTTTATTAGTTGTAGCGGAAGAAATACTAATTCAAAATATTTTAACACGTTAAAATATGGCAGTTGATTAAATATTTTTGCTAGTCGTGATGTAATGCTGATATCGTAATGTGTCACGGGTACAAACTTGCTAGTCTGTCAGATACTCCCTGCTTCGATGGTGAACTTAATCTGGTTCGCTAATGAAAAATGCTTATCATGTCAGCACTGAGCAACATGGAAACATGAACTCAGGCGTCTCGTGATCCCAAAACTCAAACATCTTGCAAGGTCGGTGTCCCACTATCTTGCTCGAACATGTGAAAGACCAACTATCCTTACAGACACAAATTCGATCGCTTTGCACGTTTTTTGTGGCTGCAACTGTAAAACTGCAAATATTTGTCACCAACGAACCAGATTTTTTACCATCGGAGCAGGGTAGCAACTGGCAGCACCAGTTGGGATTAGCCAGTTTGTACCCGTGACACATTATGACATCAGGGTTACATCACGACTAGCAAAGAATATATAATCAACTGCCATATTTTGTTAAAATACTTTGAGTTAGTATTTCTGCAGCTACAACTGTTAAAAATTCCATGCATATTGCTCATAATTTTGGCAAATTGTGAAAAAAACAAAAAGGGGTCCGTTTTTATGAAACACCGTGTATAGTGTAATAGGCATATGCTGTTATGATAATGTGGTGATGATGATTATTTAAATTAACTGTTATTCGTCAGTTAGGCAGCTTACTGTCCTTTATTTACACGATCGAGTTTGTTGGATTTCTGTTTTACATCATTAGGCCTATGGCGTTTTCACTGTCGATAACATTTGTTGATAACTGGCACTGTGACTGTTGTAGTTATGAACTTGGGAGTGGAACAGCAAATGTTACGAGTAATGAAAGAATCAACGACGGTCGACCGCGCCGCATCGCCGCTACTCGGTATGTAGGCCTACGAAAAGCAAAGTCATTCTCAATCCGTGAGGCTTATAATGCGGCGCTGACAACACCAGACACCAGTTTACACTGCGAGACCAGTGATATGTGGCTAGTGCGTCTCGCGGTGTGTCTGTTTACGTCCCAGCTTTCGCTGGTATTTATTGTGCGTACCCACGGAGGGATGGCCAGGCTGAGTTGACCTGGGTGGCTGGTTACATACCGAAATGGTTTACTCGTCTCGACAGTGTTTCATGTTGTCAAAGTTGACGTTGCCCTTTTGTGTTTCCGCCAACGTGGGCTCTTGTATTTGATGAAATGTGACGAGATACAGATATGCGTCTGCAACAGAGGGGACGGTTAAAAATGGGGACAAGAACAATCCTCACATTTTTTTGACTGGAGATACGGCGTCAGTCCATTTTTTGAGGGGGCGAATATACGCCGAAAGAAAGAAGTGTAAAATTATGTCTGAAGACAAGCTGATATGGAATTGCTCACATTTCGCATCGGTATTTTTGTTAGAAAGAGGGGGGGGGCGATCGTCCACCTTGCTCCCCTGGGGTCGACGCCACTGTTGCGTTGCTGGTTATGAACGGCAGTTACGTGTACTGTGTATTGTGTGCAATGAATGTCAGTCTGATGTCTTTGGTATTGTTTACTGTAGTTATGGTAAGAGCGGAATCTTGCGTATTGACGGACGCATGGTCGGTATGGCTGAGGCATCTGGAGTTCTTACAAGTCTCGACACTTCCGGCAATGTCTTTATTGGTCAGTCCTTATTGTGCATCACAGTAAGCCGTATTACGCGTCTTGTCCGTCCGTCCGTCTGTCCCATACCGGCTCTTAACACGAAATCAAACTAATGTAGAAAACCCAAAATTGGTGTAAACCTCTCCCAAAGCAGCAGTGAGCGGTGTGCCAATTTTTAGCTAAAACGGTTAAAGATCACGCGAACGGCCACATATGTTGGCACTGGGGCGACACATTTTTCTCGTCCAATGTTTGCTTGCTTCGTCCAGTGTTTGTCGTTATAATGGGCTGCTGCAGTCATGTCCCATGTTATAGACACATCGTTATGTCTGTGTGATGTATACGTTAAAGAATAATCGATTCAGCCACCAGTCAGGTACGGAGAAGTGTGAAAGATGACTGACAGATACATGAAGTGGTGGTGTTTGGCTGGTGTTCGGTAGGTGGCGTGCCTGAGCCGTGGAGGATGACGGGAGGCCGGTACTTGTCGTGGTTCGCCGGCTGTATCGGTGACGTCTACCTCAACAGTCGTGGACCTCTCGACCTCAGCCGGGAAGCCCTCCGGGTTGTCGGCGTCCTGCCTTGCCAGTACCCATGACAGGATACACTCTCTCAGCGCAGCGTCCACTTAATCGTAGAAAAATCCTGTTTCAGTTCAAAGGAAATAGGCCTATCCGAGTTCTCAGTTTTACAGTCAAAAAGTAATACGTATGTTTAAATGCCACGACGCTACTTGTCACAGGCGTGCGATAGCACAGCCCTGTGTTAATGGCGACCGGCTAAGTAATTAACAAGTGTATAAACTGATGTTTTGTACATTTATTAACTATAAGGCCCATGAGACGAATACATTTGCTATAGTACATATTCATCCGGCCGTGGCAGTCTGTGGCGTCAGCGTCGTCCAGGCCCGTCGAGAACCACAGCGGGGCCTGGGGAAACATTCTCGCGGGGCCCCTCTGGGGAGAAAATTTTTAAATTTTTTTTTAAAATGGTACATTCTGGCGCACTTTCTATTTCTGGCCGACGGCGGGGCCCCCAAACGTCGCGGGGCCCGGAGTGTCAAATCGCAGCTGATGCTTCACTGCATTTCAGTATTTTCAATTTTTATTTCGGCGTCCAGTGATGCATTTTCGTATCGTGTTTTTTGCAGTTAAATGAGTCTGACCGAAGCTTGAATGAACGTAGGTCATTGTATTTGCAGAAAGATTGGGAACATAGTGAAACACAGTGTAGAAACTGCCAGATAGTTTGCGGCAACACGATGTGCAGTTGCGTGTAGTGTACATTACTTTTCTTAGGCCTATATGTGTCGTGTCTGACTTGAACTAGATCGTCAGTAGAGGGTGCTTTACGAAGTCTTAGCGTCAGGCGTCTTCTAGTTCTGCAGATGTCGTGCTGCTGCGTGCTATATGTAAGTATTTTCGTGTACATATGAATTACAACTTGATCAAATCGTCTTCATCAGTCAGTTTTAAACACAGGCGAACTTCTGCTGTATAACACCTCACATTAGAACCTCCACAGCCATACATCAACATTAGTGATACTTTTCGGAGGCTTCTTAAAATGTGATTACACAAAATTAACATTTTAAACTGCCTAAAGCATCCAAAAGAGCAGGATTATCCTTCATTTTCGCACAACATGGTCTTACAATGAACCTATTCTGAGTCTTTGTGACGATGGTGCAACATTTTGTTTATAAATACAGCAGGGATTTTAAAGACTTCACAAAAGACCAAAACGAAAATAAAGACACAAATGCCAAAGACCGAGATCGGGAATTCACTGCCAAGAACAAGGAATAAAGACATGGCTGTTACAGTAGAGTTACGCAAGCCAATAGCCTACGTAGGGGATAACGGATAACGCAAACTGCACCGGTAGGCCTATCGGAAGGAAATGAAATCAGGTGATAGAACTTGTAGGCCTACTTTTTTGATCTCGACGGTCGTTTATGTGGCCTACGCTGGCGTTCGTTTAGTCACGCTTGACTGCATCTGTGTATAACACTGCACCGTTATAACCGTTATAACACTGCAGACACAGTGCTGGAGATAGGCAGTACGGGCACGACCGTAGAATAATGACCGTTAGCGCGCTTTGCAAGTAATTTATTGTGGCTTGGAACCTATGTCGACAGTTCTACATTGAATTCACCAGGATACGCAGGAGAAATGAATGCCCTGCGCAGATATAACAAGCGTGACGCAAAAAGTAGGCACGGTCGAGTTAAATCAGACTGTATAGGGCTTTTGTGGGCGGTGCTTTACGAGTTTTTGCTCAGTTGCTCACATGACCGCGCAGGGCTCGCCACCAGCTTGCCCACCGATAGCTCTATTATAGAGTAAATATAATAATGCTTAGCCTACAAAGAAGGAAGTTAGGCTAACGGTATTAAGCCTAGCGTCGCCGGGCCAAATTTTTAGTCGTGACCAGGTTTAGTAAGTGGAATTTTCGTCAGCTCTACGGTTATAAAGTACGGATGTTAAGCAAAATCGTTTGTATGTTATTTATTTTCGTTGTTAAAATATTATATATTCCTTAGGCTTAGGCCTATAACGCAAAGTGCAGCGTGAGATAGTTGCGAATAAACAACAAAGTCTTGAATCAGGACGCAGTAACGTAAAGGCAAAAGGTCAGTTAGTCTGCCTGCTTGAGCTCATCACATGGTTGCAGATCATGCAGATTGCAAAAATAGTCATTATCAGTTTGCCGATTGCCTATAAAATGTAGGAAATATTTCAGTAAACTGCTAGTGCTCAAGTGTGGCATTAGAAAAATTGACTACATAATAATGCTTAACCACGCAGTTGATTCATTTATAAAAAAAGTGTGTTAATTAGATTCACTAATAGTTTACATAGGCCATATTCAAGTTTTTGTCTTTAGTCAGTTTATTTTCGTTTGCAGTATTTGTCTTTGCAGACCTATCGACCGTTAGAGGCGATTCTCTTTTCACATTTTATTTTGTTGCTTTAATTGCGTTTATAAAAAACACAACTAAATGAGCAAATTTCGAGGAAATTACGAGTGGTAGGTAGCCTAAATAACAGCTGACGCTTTCACATTATGAATGCGTCAGCTATCAAGCCTACTGTAGCAACCACCCATAATGGCAAGTCAACAACAATATTAGGTCCAGTGCTAGGTCCAAATTTTTCAAATATAGTTCCCGACTTCCGGTTTGACTTTCAGTTTGAATTGGCGGCTATGCGTTACTGTTGGCTTATCGCAAATAGCACAAATAGCTATAATTTTATGCCCACTCAGCATCACTTTGGAAGTGATCGGTGGCATAGTCGTTAAGACTATACTCAGTTGACTTGATGCCTACCGGAATAAGAGTGCTGCTGTTATAACTTAGACCACCAATAGTGTTTTTGACCTGTCGTTTATTTTTGGTCCGACCATTAAGCTGTAAGCTTAAAGCCCTGGCCTTTTGCTACAAAGTGTCTGTCGTCTGTCTGTCGTCTGTCACGGATGTATTGGGGCCCTGTGGTAGATCTTACCACAAAACTTTTTACACAAATAATTAGCCTGGTGTAGTGGTTCTTCGCCTTAAAAATTTTAGCAATCCAGTGCATTGGAAACATTTTTTAGATTTGGCGTTGAATGAAAGGGGTAAAAAGTGCGTTTTTAACCGAAAACAAGTAATTCGAGCAAAGCTCACGTAACGCGCGATAGCAGCAGTTCTGCCACCTCGGCAATTAGTGTACAGCAATAAGATAGTAATGCATCTGAAAAAAATACTTAAATTTGAGGCCTCCGTATGGAAGACTCCTTGAATTTAAGAGATCGAAACTTAGATTTTTACAAGTGTACGTTTTATGCTACAATGTCATACGCCGGTTGTCCAGGTCCATCTCTAGCCAATTCTGTGCAATTCACTCTTAAAATTTCTGACGCAGCCGGAAATCGCAAAAAAAATCACTATACCCCTATTTTGGAGGTTCAAAATCATTCAAAATCATCGACGTTGACAAAAATAAAAAGCTTGTCACTATGGCTTGTTATGATAAGCAGCATGTCTACTTTTAAAGTTGTATATATAGACATGCTGGTTATCATAACAAGAACTAAGAACGTCTCATTGCACTGACTACTATTACGTGACTTCACTGTTTAAGCTTATTGTTACGTGTCCTTGTAGTCTTAGGACTTAACGCCACGCTGAAGTTGATTCGTCCTTTATCATCATCATCATCATCATCATCATCATCATCACCAAAAAATTGGGCTCAATCCGCCCAGGGGTTTTTGCTCCCCATATAGGTGAAATATACACCCCTCCTGTTCGAAATTAACTACACCTTTTTGGTAGGCCTACTTCAACTCGCCTACACCTGCGATTCCGTTAGACGGTTAGACCGATTTTTACGCTTAATACGTCAAATGACGCAGTTTTGCGCAAGGAAGTGCCTTTTTAATGTTACAAAATGAAAATTTAATTTTTGACTTCTTTATTCGAAAAATTCGAAAAAATTACAATGGCGCCTATATGGGGAAAATTTAAAAATTCTTTAAACTGTCATAACTTCTGTTGTGCGCAAGATAGAGTCGTAATTTTTGGTTCTAGAATATGATTTTCGGGGTCGGCCTAATTAACGGTGACATTTATATTTACCCCCGGTTGACCCTCGTTGCCATGGCAACGAAATTTGGGACAAAATTTGCTATAACTCGTCTTGCGTAAGAGACTTTTGCGAGATTTTTGCGCCTATACGGGGGTTTTCAGGGATGGGCCATCGAATGCTGCCAATTGCATTTTCCCCCGACCGACCCCCGTTGCCATGGCAACGAAATTTGAAACAAAATTGGCTATAACTCAGTTTGTGTAAGAGAATTTTGCAAGATTTTTGCACCTATAGGGGGCTCTCCGGGGATAAGCCATATGCTGCCAATCGCAATTTCCGCCGACCGACCCCCGTTGGCATGGCAACGAAATTTAAGACGAAATTGGCTATAACGCGGCTTGTGTAAGAGATCTCTGCGAGATTTTTTGCATCTGGGGCGCAGCCTGTGATGTCTCCATGTGCATGGCCATGGCCGCATTTTTTTCGCGCAAAGTTTTAGGCTATAAGTCGCTGTATCTCAGAAACGCTGACAGATAGTGCCACAGTGGCTACTGAGCACTAATAGGAAGTCGCACAAGCCCTTTCAGATAAGACAAAAGTCATCGACCTTGGATAAGCTTGAAGGGTCATTACGCACTGTTATAGGTAGACAGTACGTTGTAGGGGGTTTGCGATGGCACCGTTATATAGCGATAACAAATTCCTATATATAGACAGTTAATAGTAACCATGTCTCTATCTGCAGCAGTTTGTCTGCAATTTTGAATGCAACGTTGCTGTTTGCAGCCATTACCATGTGCATCGAATTACCGTATCGTATCTTAGCGTTAATTGTAGCGTTTGATATAGCAGCGTCACCATATAGTGTGTATAACATTGCAATCACTCTGTGAAATCGCTTTCTTTTCGCGGCCGGAAGTCGGACGCTGGCCTTCGGATGTATGCGGTAGTAGCGGTACGGTTGGCTCACCAATAGCGACAGCTAGGTTTTTTAATTTTCTTATTTTGTCTAATTGTCATGTAATACATCTGCTCAATCGAGATCCATATACTTGAAAATTTGCAGCAAAAGACGTCGACATAAAATCAAAATACTTGATACATTATGTAAAAAGTTCGAGTGGTCTAGGTTAGGATTAATTTCACTCACAATTAATCCTAACCTAGACCACTCGAACTACAATTGGGTAGTGCTGTAATGCATACGCTTATACTGGTGCTGATTATTCAAATTTTTACTTCCGCGTATTTGTACATTGCAGACTGAAGGTTTTTTTGGTGCCGTAAACTGACGCGTTATATACTGGCGCAAGTAGGCTTGATGTTGGTACCGGGTACGAGCTTTGCATCCTGATGGTCGACAATAGACAACCTGAAGCTGAAAGGGCAGATGGCATCTCGGAAGAAACGACACCGTTAGCATGTCGCTCCAGCACTGGTTCTGCTGTCAGTCAGTTACAGGATGTAGGCCTACGGCTAAACATTAAAAATACTGCTGCTGATGATGACTGCCAGAAAGATGCAGTTATTGATGACGAGGATGACAAATCAACTTGTGCAACTTTATCAGCCGATGCGTCTGATGATCTGCGACAGATAGTTATCGATGGCAGCAACATTGCCATGAGGTTTGAATTATACTTCATTGTTTGGTTTTATTCGTTAATTAAGAATGAACAAACACAAATGTCGGCATACCATATGCCGACATGTATGCAGGCGTCCGTTTCGTTGCCGAATATATACGTACAAGGTACGCGTTCACTGCACTGCGACGAGTGTGCAGTGAGCGAGATGCGTATGAGCCGGCTTGCCAGCGGGCGATCTGCCAGCCGTAAGTAAACATTATACGGTATGCCAGATGTGCGTCATTTTCTAGAGGTTACTGACACTCGATTATCTTGACCTTTGTCCTTTAAAACTGAAAACTGGCACATCGTTTTTTTTTCTGTTCTGGGAAACAATTGTACCAATTTTGTATCATTTCTATATGCATTTTTCGAGTTATAAGCCTATAAGAATTTAAGAAACAGAAGTAGAGAAAACAAGTAATCTGAGCAAAACTACTGTGACGCGCGATAGTAGCGGTCTTGCCACCTCGGCAATCAGTGTACAGCAATAAGATATTAATTCGTCTTAAAGGAGTAGGCCCTACTTTAATTTGAGGCCTCCCTATGGAAGACTTCTTGAATTTAAGGGGTCGAAACTTAAATTTTTAAAAATGTACGTTCTATGCTAAAAATGTCATACGCATTTTGTTTAGGTCCATCTCCAGCCACTTCCTGCAATTTACTCTTTAAATGTGTGTCGCAGCCGGAAATCGCCAAAAAAAATTTACTAGAAACCCCCTATTTTGGAGGTTCAAAATCATTCAACGTCATCGACGTTGACACCAAGAAAAAGATTGTCACTATTGCTTGTTATGATAAGCAGCATGTCTGTGCCTATCTGCAACCGTTTTTACGCGCAAAAGCAGCTACTGCTTTCAGCGCGTCTTAGCCATCACAATTCTGTCCGTCCTTCCGTCTGTCTGTCCGTCTGTCACACGGGTGGATCAGTCAAAAACGGTGCGAAATAGGATCACCAAATCTTCACCATCGGCTGTTTGGAAGACTCTAGTTTCAGGAACCGTAAAGCTTTTCCATAAATTCAAAGGGGGTCATCCCGAACGAGGGCGCTAAATGAGAGGGGGGGACAAAATTTGCGATTTTTGGCCAATAAGCCGCTATATCTCAGTAACGGTGCGAGATAGGGCCTAGGTTACTATTAATCACTAATAGGAAGTCGTACACTGGCTCTCGATTGGCGCCGAATTCAATGACCTTGAACGCCAAAATAGAGGGTTTTATAGATTTTTTGGCAATTTCGGGCTGCGACACAAGTCTATATCATTCACAAGGTGGCGCCACGGAACTATCGTTACCGGCATGCGATCCAGATAGAGAATTTGGTATTTGTATATTAACAGCGAAAACACCCCAATTTTCAGCTAAACTACTGAACCGAAACTGCTATAGGCTTTCGCGCGTCTCGTGAGCATTGGCTCAAATTTCTTGTTTACATTACACGAGCCAATAGCATTAAAATAACCACTTTTTAGAAGGTAGCCGTTTTTGACGCCCGCCTGCACCGGCCTCCTTAAACCTAAAGCGTTGGGACTTGGACTGCTGAAATCTACGTTTAATGCTGAAAATTGCATATGCAGGTTGTCTTGGTCTATCTCCAGCCATTTCGTAACAGTTCAGTGTTAAAATGTGCGCTGCATCCAAAAATTGCGAAAAATTCACTAAAAACCCCTTTTTAGTGGGTTTGAGGTCGTTCAAGGTCATCGATGTCGATAAATCTAAAAAGCTTGTCACCAGCGCTTGTTACGATAAGTAGCATGTCTGTACCTATCTGCAACCGTTTTCTCACTAAAGGAGCCAATAACGGCAAAATAACGCCTTTCTAGGGGGAGGGTACCCCTCTTTGACGCCCTCGTTCGAGGGAAATCCCTGGGGCACGAAATCCCAGGGGCACGAAATTTTGTCACGAAAAACTAGAGTCCTTGTGGCAGCTTAGGGTAGAGATTTCGTTATCTTAGCTTGCACTGTTTTGACACAATACAGCATTGTGACGGACCGAGACAGATGGACGGACAGACTCACGCCCAGGCCATGGCTAAGACGCGCAAAACATTCACGCGAAGAAAGTAAGCTTACAAACGTGCTTGCCTCTTAACATTCTAAACGTTCTGCTTTATACAGCAGCATAGCTACACGGCAGTATGTCTATAGCTAGAATAATAAACATATATATGTACAATACTTCAAACTTTGTTATTAATTTTGTTTAATATTGCAGTCATGGCAACAGAACAACATTTTCGTGCCGCGGTCTCAAGCTCGCCGTGGATTGGTTTCGAAATAGAGGTCACACGAAAATAACCGTCTTCGTACCTCATTGGCGACGAGAAAGTCACAAACAGGAATGCACAGTGACAGGTAACTGGTAATTTAAAACTTGTTCCTATGATCAGTAATAACGTTTAATGTATTAACTAATTAAGATGAAATACACATGGATGCTTTTCTTCACTCTGCTTTAAGTCTCTGTGTAGTAGCCTAGGTATCTATCTGTGCGTCTGTTAAATGCCCGTAAGCTTATGACCATTGCACAGCAAACTGAAGTCTGTTTTAAACGTTTAAATTTAAGTATGATGCGTGGAATTATTTTCTTAAAATGTAGGCTACGTAAGTTTGCATAGCGTAGGCCTATACTTCGCGCAACATTTTCTAGGCCTATATCTGGTATTTTCTTTGATTATGAACTATAATTTCCATAATTTGTGCCGTTGAAGATCCGCAAATCATGTCAGAGTTGGAGCAGGAAAAGGTTCTAGTCTTCACGCCGTCGCGTAAAATAGGCGGCAAGCGCATCGTGTGCTATGATGACCGCTACATCGTGAAGCTGGCTGCTGAAACTGACGGCGTAATTGTCTCTAATGACACGTACCGCGACCTGGCCGCTGAAAACCAGGATTTCCGCAAAGCTATCGAGGGTCGACTGCTCATGTACTCATTCGTCAATGACAGGTTACTTTTGTTTTCTTTTGCTTTGTTTGTTTGCTTTGGCTACACGATAAAAGTGAATGTTTTTCGTTATTTTTTTCTCGTTCTAATGACTACGGATGACAGAGGCGAGCATCCATGACTATTTGTACGGACCGTACACGTTTTTGACATATTACACGTAGGCTATACCTGCCCCCACCCGTTAGAGTATAAAAAGTTGAAATCCTGGAACCCCTAATCACTTTATTTTTTGTATTCAATACACCCGTCACGTCTCGAGTTCTACGGCAACTAGAAACGGTATACAGACGGGCAACACAGCACAGCGTAGATGAGGGAAACAAGGGGAGTGCAGACTTTACGCTAACCTTCACTGGTGTTTTTACCCCAAAATTCAAAATGGCGATTGAAAACCGGAAGTAATTTTAGCTTTGCCTTTGCTGCTTATGTCTGGAGACTCTGGGCGACGTTAATGTAAATTCTTATGCATTCGTCGGAAGTGTTTACAAGTATTTTGAGTTGTTATCGGTGTCACTTACGTTTCGCGGTGACTATATATCCGGCAGCCAGATAAATGGCCTGTGGACTATTTATCCGGTTGAACGAAAACGAGGCCTACAGTCATAAATTCAATTACTTTCGCTAGGCGGCGGCAACAGCGGCAATCGCTGTCGTTAGCGTTAGGCGTAATCCGGAGGAGAATTAGAGTTAATATTATGGTTATGGTTTAGGGTATAGGGTTAGGTTAGGGCTAGGGTTAGTGTACCTCAGAAAATCATGTGACAATATATAAAAATTTACATTACGGCTGTAACGTTGGTCATATATTCGAGTGTACTAAAGGCAAGCATTCAACTTGGCGAATGGCGCCACCCGTGATATCTAGCTGGTAGGGTTCAGGTTGTCAGTTGGCCGGAAGCCGTGAGGTCGTGTATCTGCTGTGCCCCGCCGCAGAGATATGGCCTTAGCCGGTAGTTACGAGCACCCTTGATTGCTCGTAGATACTGGTTAAGGCCGCCCAAGACGGCTGCCGGATAAATAGCCGCGCCGGCTAAGACCGGCTATTTATCCGGCAGCCGGATAAAAAGCTTATCGGCTATTCATTCGGCAGCCAGACAAATATGCCGTGAGGACGTCGTACCGTCGCGGAGACAAGGCTTTAGCCAGTAGCACTCTTGGGTACTCGACTTATCACTTATCAGCTAAAGTTGCTTAAGACGGCTGGCGGATAAATAGCCGGGCTGGCTAGAGCCAGTTATTTATTTGGCAGCCGGATGAATAGCATATAAGATATCACTAAGTGAAAAAGAAACATAGATATGGAGTTAGAAAAACGAGCAAAGATATTTTTTTTTAAATTTGCAGCATTTTTAGGCCGCACGTATTAAGAAAAAGTCACTAAAGCGTTTCCCACAATTCCAAGCGGTTTCAGAGATATGATCAAAAACGTCCGTGGGTTCAATGGACCCAGGGTCGGGCCAGTAAGTTACAATAATATTTTTGGCCGGACCACCGAAGGGTTAAGTGGATATAAGAAAAGCTTAGCCTCTCTCTGCTTAGGCCCCCTTCTACAATCTGCTAGTGCTAGTGTGCTACTGCATTGTTTTTGTTGATTTGTTGTTCTTTGTCCGTGTTTTGTAATTAATGTATAGCTAGATCGATCCCTTGTTGTCAAGTCCCCTTTGTTCAACTATGGAACTTTAGATAATTATAGGCATACAGACACATGCAGCTGCAGCATTTGGTAGCTTATTAAATAGGGCCTACAGCAATTTTGGTAGAGCTCAGTGAAATGTGGGGTACGTACGACGTGTGCGATATAGATTCATGCCTCCAGACGACCCACTGGGCCGATATGGGCCATCACTGGACGACTTCCTTAGGAAAGAACCGTCTGTGTCCGAGCCGCGCGCACCAAACTGTCCTTACGCCAAATGCACGTTCGGTGCAAAGTGTCGCTACTATCACCCGGAACGAGCGAGTTCATGTCGCCGACCAAGCGGTGAGTTTACGTCGTGTTCTCGAGACGACAAATGAACTTGGATCAGTCCATTTTTGTCAGCTAGCTGTTTTACTCAAAAAATAACAAACAGATTTGGATAAACTTTTGTGGAGCATCATATACAGCAAAGCCCATGGATTAGATTTTGGTGGCGATCAGGATATTTTTGTAGTTGTTGTTGTTATTTTTGTTTGTTGTTGATACTAAATACGAAGTTGTTGTTGCTGCTGCTGTTGTCGTTTTGTCGTTTTATTGTTCGTCGATGCATAATTATATTTTCAGATATTTAAGCAAAAATTACGTTATTGTCATCGTCATAAAACGGCAGAAATAGCAGATATTTTATTTTGTCCACTGCTTTAGGTGATAAACCGACTGCGTCAGCAACGAAGAACAAAGACGCGTCTGGAAATTGTCGCAAGAAGAAACTTGTTGCGTCTCGAAGATCGTACGAGAGACAAAATCCTGAAAACCAGCATCTGTATCTGAAGCCTTTCCACTCAGATCCGACGAATTCTTCCAGCTGTGGACATCTTAATTTGGCCAGGGAAATGTCTTATAAATACAAATACAAACCTGGGCGTGTTCCCGAGTCTGACAAAAGCCAAAGCAATATTAAATTTGAACACGGTGAAAGTAATGAAGATAAACCAGAAAAGCTTCACCAGCAGCTAAAGCGGCAGTTGGCAATTGCAGGCAATAATGATCCTCGCGCAGCGCCAACCTACAACGTTAACTACAACGCCGAAAGTCATTGCCCAGATATGGCTGAAGCATCGAACGATTCATTAGTGAACCAGGTCACAATGATTGACGTCTCAACGTGTAGCACTAGGAACAACCACACGGACACTACCCAACGTCTGGACACAGATAGCTCCTTATCACACATAAGCCACCTCGATCAGACCAAACCCCAACTAACACAACGTCCAGTTTTCAGTGACGCGCAGCAATTTCTTGCAGCAGAAAGAAGCGGTCAGGAACTGTTTACCGGAGACAGATTTGTCTCACCAGTCTCAGCACCAGTCACTAGCCGTGTGGACAACAATATCTACGCTATTCGTCCCGTTGTTTTCGCGTACGAATGCACGACAGATTTGCAGCCCTACGGACAATTTTCTGCCCGTCCGATGTTCCCACGGATGATGCCTCCCAGGTTTCCGCCCATGTTTGTCCGCCAACCACGATCTTACCTACCACAAAATGTGGAAATGAGGCCCCCGGCCATTAGGACCCCGCGGCGTTTCCTGCGTAGGTGATTAACTTATCTGCCGACATCTATCGCTAGTTAAAACACGAATATGTGGGTCTAGGCCTATATATCGACATATTTATTCAGACAATCTACACGGTGCTTCATAAAGTAGGCCTAAGCCACTGCGTTTTGTCTCAGTGACTGATGTTTGAAAATTTTACACTGGCACCGGTTCTCAGCAGTGGATTTGCAAAACAGTGGTCCTAAAATATTTTGCCACGTTTCTATTGTTACACTGTTTTGTAAAATATAAATGACAGTTTTTACGCGCTAGCTATAGCGCGTATTAGCTATGGTAATTCTGTCCGTCTGTCCGTCAAGACCCGATACCGATCCAAATCAGGTGAGATAAAGATTTCGGGTTTTCACCATATGATAGCCTTGTGACTGTAGTATTTCGGGACAAAATTTCACGCCACTGGGTGAGAGGGGTCTCCACGAACGAGGAGGCGAAAGAAGGGCACCCCTTCTAAAAAGACGTTATTCTACCGCTATTGGTTCGTCCAACGTGAAAATAGTTACAGATAGGCACAGACGTAACAAGCACTGGCAACGAGCTTCTTGAGAATGTCAACAGCGATGACCTTGAATGACCTTGAACCCTGAAAATATTGATTTTAAAGTGATTTTTTGGCGATTTTTGGCTGCAAAAAAGTGAATTGCCATAAAATGGGTAAAGATAGACCAAGATTACCTGCGAACATGAACTGCCATAGGCTCTCGCGCGTTGTATGTGCATTAGCTCAGATTTCTTGTTAAATTCATTAGCTTTTGTTGTGGTGTTTTAGTGACCAAATTATTGCAAATTTATTTGTTCTTGAATATGCCAGCGAAAAAAATGAGCATGGTGAAAATTATGAAATTTAGTGGATTACTTTTTATAGACTGCCCGGTGTTTGAATACTGCAGTTTGATTGCTCAGCTGTTTTTCAAGAAGATCCGGTTTAAAGAAAGTGAGTTAATTACTTGCTAAATTATACTTCTGCACAGTTTATGTGATCGTACGTGCGCCTGTATGTCTGTGTGTGTGCACATTCTGTAAGTTAACTATCCATTTGCACGTCTTATAATGCCTGTTATTGTCAGTTATAACATTTGCGCAGCAATGTTTGGCGTGATACACTGTAGGCCTATAGCTTTGTCAGTGTATGAGTTGGCAAGTCTCGTTGTCTTATAATTATGATTGCCTTTTAACTACACTGTGAGGCATAAAAAACACACCGAATTTTTTTTATCATAACTTGAAAAAAGGTGATCCGATTTTAACAAGTTTTGGTGCAAATATTCTTGATACAACTGCCCATCAAATGACTGTTCAGTTTCCTACTTCACCCATTGTCTGTTTTTGCACTACATGCGGAAAAACTAACACAATATTACATTTTTAACCACCGGTATTATTGTTTAATCAGAAAAAAACGCACAAAACACGCATTTTGTCCATATTTTTATCGTTATAGCTGATGGTTTATCTAATTGTCCATTTTTAACTGGTTACAAAAACAAGCTGTTAGCTCAGACGACTGTCGCGCTCTACGCATATCGTGATGGTTATTGCGACTTAAGCCTACCGTGTAGCCACAATATCGTACGATTGGCACACCATACTGCGTTAAAGGTCATCCAAGGTCATTGATTTTAATGTCATCTGAAAGCCAGTATTTGACTTCCTATTAGTGATCAATAGTAACCTAAGCCCTACCTTGCACTGTTTAGTCACAATACACTCGTTACAGAGGACGACAGACGACGACGGGCAACAACCTTGTAAGACGCCTACAGCATTGCTGTCATCTGGCGCGCTTTGACTCGAGCCGGCGTTCCCAGCATGAAGGAAGCACACGGGCTGGCCCGTGACGACGGCAAGCGGCCTGACGGTTTGACATTGCTGCCATGGAACTCTGGGCGCAGCGCCACTAGAGGACGTCACAGTGGTCGACACTCTGGGAAACGCTTATCTGCAGCAGAGTGCCATCACCAGTGCCAGTGCCGCTGAGACTGCAGCTGTCAGAAAAAAACAAGTAGGGAGGACAGCTCACTCAGTGGCACCCACGACTTTTTTTCCAGTGGCACTGGAAACACTTGGACCCACGAGTGTCAGCACCCAGAAGTTCTTGGCACAAATCGGAAGGCGTTTGACCGAGGTGACGACAGACCCCCGTGAAACGACGTGTTTTTTCCAGCGCTTGTCGGTCACCATCCAACGCTTCAACGCGGCATGCCTAGCTGAGACGTTCACAATTTCCGAGTCCGCATCGTAATCATTCCGGACATAATTTCTGTAGTTTAATATTTCAGCCCTCGAAAATTGAGTGATGGGGATATATTAAATAAATATATAAATAAATAAATATTTTCTTCACAACCCAGGAAGTAACATAAATCCCCACATTATCGGACATGCTGCCGCCGCACTCACGGCTGTCCTCGTCAAAAGGCTGAGCCAAAATTAACAGATAGGACGGAACGACAACGTCTGTTGATCTCGCAGAGTTTAATGATGCTTTCCGTCCATCAAATTCGGTCGATTGGTCGTTCCGAACAAGCATTCCGATTGCAGCGTCCGTAGGGCTATAAATAGAGCGGACAAACAGACCATACTCTGCAGCGTGCAATAAAGAGTGATGTCTAGCGCCAGCGCGCGACAGTCAATGTTTGAAGTGTTGACCCACGAACATGGGCTCGGCTCGGAGACACTTTCTCCATTCGTTGATATAGCAGCATTGATAACGTTCTGCTCCAGACCAATCCAGACTTCATTAATTGCTTTTTGAATTCATTGATATTCCTGAATGTTAGGCCTATTCAATAAACGTGCTGCAGCACAACAGTCAAACCTTGTAATTGATAAGCTGTTGGTGGCCACAAATCCGGAAAGACAAAATTTTCTAAAGTTTTTTTGTTGATTTTAATGCATATTTTGTCTGTTCTGTTTTACCAGGCAGTGCAGAAGCAGATGTTGAGTGATGCGGAAAACTGAACGGCTATTTGATGGCCAGTTGTGTTATGAATATGCGTACCAAAAATAATTAAAATTGGATAACTTTTCTTCAAGTTATGGTGAAAAAAATTTGGTGTGTTTTTATGTCTCACAGTGTAGTATACAAAATCTGTAGCCTCGGTATAGTTTTAGGAGGTTGTGAATTAATCTAGCCCACAGGTTATTTGTACGACCGCCGGACGAAAGTAATCACCGCGCATGTATAAACTTAAGTAAAATTGTGTGATAAACTGTGTCACTAAACGTGGATATTTTAATTAACTGAGTGAGTTAAACAAACCGTTTCTTATGTATCGTGTCACGGCTCGACGAAAGTTGGTCAATAATCAATATTGCATCGATATCGATCGAAATTGAAAATTGCGATAATGACTCATCACTAGCGAGAATGTCAATCGTTGTCTAAACAAACATGGCGGCCGAAAAGTTGGAGTTGAAGGTAATGTTTTGGCGTATTTAGTCTCATTAAGACGTTGGAGAGTGTTGCGCTTCATGTCACTAGAATGCTAGCACTATTTAAAAATGAGCAATAATCGAGTTTTATACGTACGCGTTTGAAAATACGATATAACCCGTAGGCAATAGTGCGTGCTTTGTTGATTACGCCTGAATTTTTGTTTCGTTTTCATCTGGGGCCTAATTTACAGAACATCGTACGACAAATATACGACAATGTTACGACATGCGGAAGTTTTACGACAAATGTACGATAAAACGCGATTTACAAAAAGTCGTACGACAGTTACCACAAAAGTTACGACAAAATGTACGACAGCTCATTAGCTGTCGTACGACAGCATCTCGCACGCATGCAGTAATTATTTTGATTTTTTATTTGTCTTTTTTTCTCACATAGTGCTGTAATACGTATAAATTTTGTTTGCGGTAACTTCAGGCAGAGAAATCAATTCACTTGTTATTGTTTACATCGGTAAGCGTTGGCAACGGCGGAAGCAGACGATCGGCGTGCAACGCCGCGCCGCCAGCTCAGTGACACTGCGTTGTGATCGGAATACAATCCGACCAGCAGCGTGGAGGACGGACTGTAGCTAACAGAGTTGGCGAGCAGGTAGCCCCATAAGCGTTGCGTTGCCATAGTCAACACGCGACAGAACAAGTGCTGTGACAAGCGATAATAAAACCACCTTAGAAACAGAACGGCGGACACTGCGGATTAATCTCATCGCAGCAAAGCAATTCAAAACTGTCTTGGAAATATGCGTCAGCACATGTCAAAACATAGTGTATACATTATGGTACATTTTTCGTTAGGTCTGTCAATTAAATGTGGTGAGCAAACTGTGCATACCTGCAGTCCGCAGTTTACTCACTGGTCTGCAAATTTGTAACCCACAAATCACCTCTTTGCTAGTCTGCAGGTCTACATTTTTCTAATGCCCTGAAATGTAATTTGTATCATACTGCAGAATTTAATTACAACATTACAGCGTGCCACATATATCATTTCTTTGTCTGAGAGTGAGTCAGGCCATCATGTTATCCATGGTTATGTTGTATAGGGCCCATGTTTGCTGTTGATGTCATTCATTTTGTATTGTTGAAGAAACTGCACCGTTAGCTGATAAAACATGATAAACTGTAGGTTTTGTTACCAGTTAGTAACTGGTGCTGACTTGTGTGTTTTTAACGATGTGATTTTCACTCACAGTTTTGCACAGTGCTCAAAGTTTTACTTCTGTGAAATTTTTTTTCTTAGAAGAAACAGTTTTGTACGTGATAAACTGCTGGATTTTTTGCGGATGTAGTATTTAGCTTGTTAGGAAAAAGTTTTGTGCTAGAATTTGGTTTCTGCGTTAGTAACTTTAGTAGTGTGGCATTACATGCCACCAGTTAGCATTCCATTCTATGCCACCAGTTTTCTTGAAGCTGGATGTGTTTCACTGTCGCATGGCAAAGAAATGAATTGATATATTGTTGCACATGTTTGCATATTTGTGACAGAAAATGGTTGCGGCATTCCACATACCAGAGCTTCAGATTCTATTGGGTTTGTTGAAGTTGAATAAATACGGGCGGAAGGCGGAACTTTTGCAGCGAGCGCAGGCTGCATTGTCACGTGGGGTCACTCGCCAGATTCAGGAGGAGATACGTGAGCTCTATAGGTATCAGTTCCAGATCACTGCCAGTCAATGTAGTACGATTTCATTGTGAATTTTCAATATGGCCGACATGATATGATGATATAATGGTCACTTAATCATGGTAGTATTATTGCAGTGAGTCTTACTTAGACAAAGTACAGTCAGTAGTTGAGGTAATTTTTGTTACTGTTCGTTAGATGACAGGATGAGCATCTGCTCCCAGCATTTGGTCATTTAATCATTTTTTGGAGTTACTCCAAAATTGGCCTGTTGAACTCGTAGTGAAAAGAGAAGTAGCAGTAAAAGCACCAATTATTTATAGAATCTGGCCATTTTATAAAATCTGCAAATCCCGAGTTCCTCACCTGGCCTGTATATCTGCAGTTTGAAGTAGCTTTCTGTTATATTACATGGTCAAAGAGAAATTAAGACATCTGAAATGTGAAAAAAATTCAGACAGCTTTACTATGTCACAATAAGGTCATCTGAAATTTTTCCATGTTTTTTTTTGTATGTTTCATGTAGTAACTATTTGCCTATGGTGAACAAACATGTCGGTGATTTTGTAGCAAACAAAATGTATTCAAAAGTGATTAGTTGACTATCATAAGCAGTCATTGTTATTATTATATAACTAGCTGTTAGAAATTTAAAAGTTTTTGGGTCTCAAAATCTGACTGTAATCTATTTTCTATCTCCAAATGTGACTGGGTTCTGATCTGGGAGAAAATTACTGCACATAAAATACCTTTGGTTATCTGTGAGCATGGCAGGCCATCATATTACGCAAACAGTGACAGTCCAAAGTTCATAAGTAGCAACAGCAGCACCCAGGCAGTGGAAAATTTTTTATCACCGTAATGTAAATAGTTAACATTTAGATGGGCTGCATTCCATTAATCCTGTCAAAAATCTCTGACAGTTGGTGACTGGTGAGGTCATGTCATGTTTTGCTACTGCTTGAGTCTTTTAGATCAAAGTCGAGACATATTTTGGCTTGGAATTTCCAAACTGTAGTCTGAGACTTTGGTTTTAACTTAGACTAAAGTCTAGTAGTGACACTTGACTTCACCCAGTGGATTTAGCCATATTTGCTAGAATTTGCCAGATTTTAAAGGTCCATGGCCACGGTCAAACTCACTTGTGCAATTTCTGTAGATTTACATTTTACATTTAACCTCGCATATATATCATGTCGATTTGAGCTTCATAAATATATGAAATTAATGTGTGATTTCAAACGAAATGCGACATTACATTACGTTATGCGAAATATTCTAATCTATCAGTACCCGCGGTGATTTCATGACCCTAGCCCATATAGATCATGAATATTAATGGCCTAGCTGACAACGTCATCATTCTAGGCTAGGCCATTAATATTCATGACGTCTATAGGCTAAACTTGTGACGTCACTGTGGGCCATCATGCCGGCGTATTTTCTACGTCGTTTTCGTAGATCATCGACTTCATAGGTAAATTTTTCCGTGTTGACAAAACGCTGGGCGCCGATATTACTGTCAAAGTTATCAGAAAATTTTGCACTTTCAGGAAAATGGATAAAATATATATGTTAATTTTCGTGTCCATGGACCTGTAAATCTGCGCAAGTGCCAAGCCAGGGTCAATGTGTGGTACATCCCTACATGCTGTACTAGTAAGTAGTGTTTAACATATAACATAGTAACTTTTGCTGAAGTAAAAAATGTGATAATGATTATGATGATGTTTTGACAGGAGAAAATACTCAGTGAGACAGTACGTTCCAGGTGAAATTGACATGCTGATGAAGCCTCCATTAGTGACGCAGAATATACCTCCTCCTATGTGTATGTGACGTTTCTGTTACTGTGTCTCAGTTTAAATTGCTTGTTATATGTCACAGTTTTACAATATAGTCACTGATAGGTTGTGTGTAGGAGTAGGTAAGCTGTGCAGTTTTTCAAGAGCATTTAATTTGGGATTCTCTGTTTTAGATTATTTATTTGACAAAGTCTTATAATAAAAATATAGGCACGAAAACATGTATGCAGTTGCACACACATGCTATTTTAGCATTAATTTCTACGCATATGTGTTTTTTCTGCACTCGGCTATGTATGCAGTGCATCTTCTGAAGTTGTAGAAATCTGTGGCAAAGCACACAGTTTGTGCCAGTGAGAGCTTGGTCAGCAATATTGACCACTGATAAATTTATGTTATTTGCAGATTATTCAAACAACATGTACCCTGGTCTGATGCATGGTAATTACTCCGGGTCTGGTTCACTAGCTGTGCCAGCAGATCGGCTGATGCCCGTGCACCCCGATGTCAGACTCAAACCTCTGCCATTCTACGATGTGCTCGGTGAACTACTCAAACCGTCAACATTAAGTGAGTTTAAAGTCATGTATTTGCACTAGTTGTTTGCTTTCAGTGTCAACTTGCCAAGTGCATGGTTTTCATTAGGGAATAACACTGGCTAAAAACTTACAATATCGATGTAGTTTTGTTAGCGTTGAAGTTGCGTGTAGTACTGTGTACTGTATCAGTATTGTAAAACATTTAGTACAAGTCCATGGCATTGTTAGAACAAGTGTCTTAGAGCCTTTCTTGTATTAAAGATTCGGCTTCTATTAGAGACCTGACTTGTATCAAAGCATTTACTTTGAACTTTGTAAGAAACCAATCGTAGAGCTACATAGCATCACCTGCTATATGGGATCACACAGTGTTACCTGCCAACCAGTGCAGGTGAATCTGCCCCGCCATAACCCCGGCCAAACTGGCCAGTACTCAATTTATCTATCCCAGAGGGCTGGAAGGCTGAGTTGCTATGAGGACCTTTTTCTGTATTCACTTGTGTGTGATTTGTACTACATGTCTATGTATCACAGTCTAAAGTGTAAGCCACTGATTCATAAGACATAGTCATGAATCATCAATTACTATCGTTGTCAACGAACACTGCATTATACCAATAAGTTGGTACTAGATGGACACCTGTTTTATATTGTAGACCCAGCCAGTCTGCATTGTAATTTTTATGATAATCACACTGTTCTTGTATGGTAAGCTAAAAAGACACTCAAGTTTTTGGCTGCTTATGGTTTCTTTCAGCAGTGAACAGATTTATAACATTTTTTAAAATTTGTCAAATGTGCTTGTCTATAGCTACTTTCTTCATATCATTTAAGTACCATAAATGCTATTTTCTATCAGCTTTTTCAGGTCATCTACCATTTGTAATTCTGCTATGCCTCATTGTGTGGCCCAACTATTTTTGTTTGCATATTATATCCAGTGTCTTCCTATCTTCTTGAACCACATAAAATTTCTTAACTTTTTAAAATGTGCATTTTAAGGGAGGAAAATATTGTTGTTGCTGGTGCTAGTGTCAAGAGGAACTGCAGGTGCCCAAGATGCTTTCTTCAGCTTTCATCTGACTCCACTGCAGTCGCAGGATGTCAGAATGCGAGGGTATGTCTGCTCTTCCACGGTCAAACTCACTCGTGCAATTTCTGTAGATTTAAATTAGACATTTAATCTCGCATACATAATACCGTATGTCGATTTGAGCTTCATAAATATATGAAATTAATACGTGAATTCAAACGAAATGCGGCATTTCGTTAGGTTATGCAAAATATTCTAATCTATCAGTGCCCGCAGTGACGTCACGACCCTAGCCCATATAGATCATGAATATTAATGGCTAGCCGACGACGTCATCATTCTAGGCTAGGCCATAGCCTATAGACGTCATGAATATTAATTC
>Ga0209367_1002325_pt1 | contig 24995 bp, 18 predicted proteins | sample WorMetLIZISLAND2_FD_187412 | JGI IMG/M metagenome (GOLD analysis project Ga0209367, IMG submission 187412) | Marine gutless worms symbiont microbial communities from Max Planck institute for Marine Microbiology, Germany - Olavius geniculatus... ... | reverse complement strand
CGGTTGTATTGGCATCAGATTTCATTCGTGTTGTTACTTTATGGTCAGCGCATCGACACTCATCTGACCGACCCTCCTTTAGGGACTGACAGAGGCTTCCCGCTGGTGTTCGACCATCGCACCAACAAGGCGCAATTCATCCGTCTTCTTCGAAGAAGAAGCCGTTGATTGCTACCTTTATGCCTTTGTGAGGACTGGTAAAGGACTAGCGCCCCGCCGGTTTTCAAGCCAGAATTTCTATGTTCCCGGGGTTAAGCTTCGCTACACTCTGAGTAGAAGGCCTAGTCAATCGTGTTTTTCCTGGTCACCCGCTGGCCACGTGACCACGTGACTGTTTTGAGGCCTGGCAATTTTGAGGGGTCCGTCGAGGAATCAAACCCAGGACCTCTCGCTCTGGAGCTAAATATCGGGCATTAGGTATTATATTATTTTATTGTAGCTACTTTTATACAATTACGCTAATTTTTATTGAGTTTAACTGATATTTAGTAAAGTTTACGTTAATTTTATAATTGTGTAATCAGTTTGGCCTATACGAATTAATTTTTAATTTGTTTACTGGTTGTTAGAAAAAAGCGAAACGTTCTGAACGCTACATGGCGTAAGATATCAAATGACACGGATGACATGTGACTAATAACTGCATAATGAATGTCAAAATAATTGCAGCATCTGGTGTGTTCATGCTACTTATCGCAGCTTTATTTTTCAGCACAACAAAATTTCGTAAAGAAGTACTACCAGATCCAGGTTCGTGTGCATGCATCAGTAAAATTTAGGTACGTGTCCCCGTTTGTAGATATAATTCGATAAAAAGCAATAAGGCCGTAATTAGACCGCCCGAAACTGTAGTTCCCGGAAGGCCTTATGTTTTACGACAGTTTTTTCTTTCTTTTCAGCCCGAGATCTTCGAGGTTCCTCGGCCAATTGTCGCAAAGTTTTAACTTTTGGGGTGTTAACTCGGGTACAACTTTTTGGGGGCACCGCCGCCTTAAAATTCGGAAGGCAAAAAACGTCCAATATTCGGCGCGACATAAAACAACGTTCAATTGTAACCGCAAATATCTTTGGAACGGATTGAGATATCGACAAGCGGTTAACGGCGTTATCTAGCAGAATCACCCAGGAGTTGAACGCAAAATTGGTGAACTTTAGTCCACTAACAAAAAAGTTATAGGTGCACATGTTGACTTACCCTAAGTCCACATTGAGCGTTCTGTGTATGCTAACTTCAAAGTTTGACCTCTGAACTAGATACAGACATAAAAAGCGGTAAACGGCATTATCAGCCGCGACTTCTTTTGCGTTAAATAAAAAAAACTGCCAAAATTTGGTCCACTAACAACGACGGTTAGCGGACGGATGTTGACTCATCCTAAGTAGACAAAGCGCGTTCTGTGTAATCTAATTTCAAAATTAGACCATAAATATTTTTAAACGGATCTAGATAGCGATAACGGTAAAAGCAGTATTGACCACATTTTATCCCGCGTCGCAAAACAAAAAATTTTGTTAAAATTTGGTCCACCATCAACGACAGTTAGCGGGCGGATGTTGATCCACGTTAAGTCGACAATGCGCATTTTGCGTATGCTAACGTATTTGAGTTCGGGCCACGAAACTTTGCTGCAAGGGAAATTTAAACTTGTTAAATTTTTTTGCGCGCCAAATTTACGGCGCAGGGCGATTTCACGTTTGGCTCAGTGTGAAAATAGTAAATGCAACTAATTATACTGGTGTCATGTGACTTTCCACCACGACATCACGGGAACCTGACATAGCTGTTCCACGCTGGACATCACTATCACTCTCCACTATTCCTCCGTTGCCGTGGCAGTCAACATCTCTTTGACTATGGGTCGTCGGTGCAGTATTTGCGGTTCCCGGCGTGGTAAATAGCCGATTTCCCATAGCTAAATCGGGGTCCTGTTGTGCAGAGGTTTGCCGCAAAGGTCCTGCAATCGAGGAGAGACTAAATGCTGTGGAAGCTATTATCTATCTAGTTGTCGGACCTCAAAACTATCGGGGAAAACGTATTTTTGAGATTGGGAATTGTACCTGTAGGTAGCAAGTCTCTTGTTTTCTAGATATTAACTAACGTATTTTTATCAGTTACCACGGTCTCTCAAATGGCGGCGAACGTGTAGCTTCTTACCCTATAGACGTAGATCTATAGAAAACTCGGTACGTTCAAACCGTACTTACATCAGCCGACTGCGGTAACTACTATCCACGGCATATATCAAGTCGACGAGTTACCACGAACTTTCTGACCGGCGGTAAACGATCTAACTTTTAAACCGTGCTTACGTCGACCGTCCGCGGGAACTTCCCTTAGTCTCCTATATCTATGTTTCCTATAGCAGTATTCTGCTTTACTGTCGGTTTCCCCCAGTACTTCTGCTTTCCTCAACACTTTCGGCTTCACAGCTCTTTGGTTTTTACAACGAGCGGTTCCGCGATAAGATTCCCACCTTTACCGTCTGTACCACCTCTACCGCGTGCTGTGGCTGAAGATGTTCGTCGCGTATGTAAAGATACGCAATGTGATAGGTGAAAGATAACTTGTGTGTTGTGGGTTTGTATTTAGTGGGTTTTCGCGGTCTATCTTCTCTGTTTTTTTTGCTATTGACTCGGTTTTTTTTGGGGGGATGTTTTCCTATTAGTTTGATTTCCTCGGCTATTGGTTTGGTTCCTTTTTCTTTTGCGTGGTTTTCGCGGCACTGTGGGACCTTTTTGAACGCAGAGATGTGCTCTCTGTGAAGTTGGACCATCGACTGGGACAGAACTACGATTTTCATTCATTTATACAATGCACGAACGCACATTTTAATAGAAATTAATACCACATTTTTCCGAGATCACTCTAACACACCCGAGTGACTGGTACCGAACACTCAAAACCAAAACATGGTCCAAATAATCATTAAATGTACAAAAATGGTTTCCTATTTTACTAATATTTTTGCAGATATTAGACAGAATTTGTAGTGAAAATAGAATTTACAAGTTTGGTGTTTTAATAAAATATGGAAGCTTTTGTTGCCAAAATCGTTTGGTTAATGTTGACCTACGTGTCATAGTCTCGAAACCTGACAACAAGTTTGACAACAAAATTTGACAAACTCTCAAAGTGTTTTGTTTACATTTTGAAAACAAAATACTCCCAAAATACGCAAAATAAACAAAGTGAATCGAGTTATTTTGTGTGGCAAATAATTTGGGAGGAAATGCGGTTTAAAATGATATATTACATATTACTGGATTTTAAAGAGAAATAGAAAATCGATTCGTCACGATCGACCGTCCGGCAGTCAGGGCCAGGCAACAGAATATCTGGCAATAACAGGTATGGATTAATTTTCGCATATTACTAAATAACTACCGCACCGATTTCTACAATGTTAGCGGCTACTGGAATTGGAAATTACTGTATGGGTTAACGTAGTCCAAAGCGTCAACGGCAGCCAGACAGCAACTGGACTGACGTAACGCTGCAGCTAGTTGTCAGTAGCCGCTCTGATTCGCTTGAATAAAAAACGTGCGTGATTAGCACTTCTTTTTTTATTAGTTTTATGTAATCACATCTCACGGCCCGCTATCTCTAAAAAAGCAAAAGGGGGACCCCACAAAAGACTCACACTTGGTGTAATTTCAGTGCTCCGTGGAATAAAATGCAGTAAATTAAAATTATTGGAAAAATATAATTATTAATCGCAGCGGCAACTAACACCAGACGCGGCAGGCGCTGGACGCGGATTTCTGAAAAAGACGATTTGGCGACGTAAAGGCAATCGCGATCAAAAGAACGAAAACGCCAACTCACGCTGTTTCGTGACAAGAAAAAAACCTTATAATGTATGTAAATAGATCACCTATCTGTGAAACACCACTTTTATCATGTCTGTTAATGTCGATACGTCAGGTAGCGCTATATCGCGACGACGCAGGCACTGACTGGTTAGTACCAACTGCAAATATTGCTACCTTGGGGCGCCAGCTAAGGAGCAGCAAGAGTGAAGTGCAATATCATTTATCAGAGTCCACAGCATTTTAAGCTGTCCTAAAAGAACCGCTCTTTGATGATGAAAATTTGGATACTGACGAAATATTTATAAAAAAAAACTTTAAGACAACAGACCCAGAGTATAAGCAATCCTGATCAGATCCAAGCAGCCGCCCCACAGCCACCAGCGCCCGAGTTAGGCAATATCGTCTTCCCTAGGGCGGGAGGTCAGTATCCCGGCGATAACGCTGCTCCACAGGTATATCAAATAGGGGACAATGTTCCACAGCCTTTAATACAGCAGCAAATAATTTGTGCAAGTATGACAGAGGACAGCGTACCTAGCCCATTTCAGGGGACACCTGAAGAGGACCCAGCGGAATTTTGGCGTAGGCTAGAAATGTACATGGCGTACAAAAACATTAGACCACCCGACCAACTAAGATTGGTGAAGGCAATGTTGGTCGAAAATACGCAGGACTGGGCTGAAAAATTAAATGGCGCCCAAAAGGACACCATAAATCACTTGAAGGTCGTTTTCGGTGAAAGATTTATTAAGCCTACGGTTTTTAAATTTCGTAGTGCATGCGAAATGTTTGGAAAGAAACAAGCGGATAATGAAAGTGTGGATGCGTATGCAAGCCGACTGCGTAGTTTTGCAAAGCGAGTAAATATCGATCATGCAACATTGCTTATGCGTTTGTTTTTGGTTTGCGAGGAAAACTGGCCTGCTTTGTTCTGGGCAAAAACCCTGCCAATATTGAGAGCGCGATAAACGACGCGCGCGTAGCTGAGATGTCATTGGGAAGCCACAGGGGGCGACACTGGGTTTCTGTCGCAGCAAGTTATGTAAATGCGACGTGACCTACACAAACTCGCTCAGCGATATGATAGCATTGCTATCAGCGCCCCTATTCAGAGGAGGGAGCGACCAAACTCAACCGCCCCAAGGGTTACCTTTCAGAAATCCCCAGCGGAGATTGTTCGTTGCAGAGGTTATGCAGTGTTACAAGGCAATAGAGGAGGCAGGCGGAGGATACATGTATGGACGATCACGTGGACGCGGTAGAGGTTATCAGGTACTGCAAGCTATAAGGAGCGGTGGTCGCGGAAATTTTCGCGGAAACGCTAAGGGAGGTTTTCAAACACAGCAGAGTTACCCATCGCAGCAAGAAACGACGCAATTTGGACAGTATTTTGATCCCACGCAATCTGTCAAATATGGGGCTGCTGGAGAAGCAAAATGTGGCAAATGCGGACTTAATCGCCACTCAAATGTGCTTTACTGTCCAGCGAATAACCAGCAATGCTTGCTTTCTGGTCATGTGGGTCACTTCAAAAGATGTTGCAGATTGGCCGGAGTAGATTGACGAGGCCCAACGTCGGTTGCCCGGAATCGGCGTAAAGCAGGTACTTTTGCAGTCGAGGATGCAGAAAAATTTCATTAATACATTGTTTTGAATGTTAAAAACAGGAATCTCTAATGTCTTGTGGATTCTGGTGCAAACAACTCAATTATAAGTGATAAACTGGCACGTAACCTTTAATTACAAATTAACCATTTAATGAGTACCAGTCCCTTGGTGGCAGCCACTGCACAACGGTTGTGTAATCTCAAAAAAGTCACAATAAATTTTTATATAAAAAGGTGAAAGGTGGTTCATACATTTGTTGTGGTGAAAGATTTATTGCCCAATTTCTTGGTCGGAGCTAACTTTTTTTGCGAAAAAAACAGCGCCGTAATAGACTATTCTAATACTACCGTGGCATTTTATGATGATTTAATTACGATTTCTCTTCAATGTTTTAATGACATTAAAAACTGTACGTGTATTCATCGAACCGTTTGTATTCCAGCATTCTCGAAGATCAGTGTGCCGGTACGTTTATCAAAGAACTATCGCGGCACAGAAGCGTTATTAAAACCGTTGCAAAATAATTTAACGCCAGTACTTGTAGCGGGGGGCGACTAAAAGCGCGAGACCTGACATCGCGAGACCATCAAAATTGTGGGGACTGACATCGCGAGACCTGACAACGCGGCACCAGATCGCAGGGGTGGACATCGCGAGACTTGTTTCAATATTCGAGTATCTGCTCACTAATTTTTTTTTTGTTATTATGAATGTTATACGAACTGTAGGTATCAGTTTGTCTTAATTGTCTTGGTAATCTGTGTATTACGTCTAAGCGTGTTATGTTTAACGAAGCATGTTTAACAAAGCAGTAAATAACGCGTCAAATACAATTTAATGTTACGATAATGCAGTACGTCTAAAACAAAAAGTTTATAAAGCAACAGTAAATAAAGCATGAGATACACTTAAATGTCACAGTAATGTAATACAAATAATAAGATAATTGTCTTTTAATGAAATAGTAAACAGCAAACAAAATACACTTTATTTGACATGATAATGTAATACGTCCAATACGTCAAAACATCACAGAAGAAACAATATTCAGGCAAAAGGTGTCCAGGGTGGGTTGGCATAGTCTAAGAAAAAAATGCGAATTACCATAGTAATATCTGTACGGCAAACAGGGCATTTCGCAGCCATTTCTGACACACGCATGGCACACGGTTCACAGAAGTGCGCATGTCCGCACGGCACCAATGCGACGCCAACACGCGTAATTTTAGTTGTTACCGGACAGTTTTCTGATTTCTACTCAGCAGTAATAATCCGTCGAGGACTATTCAGTCCCTCTGTTTAACCGCTGTTTGATCTAGTGCTTAAACTACATGGTCTCGCGTTGTCAGGTCTCGCGATGTCCACCCTTGTTACATGGTCTCACTTTGTCCAGTCTCGCGATGTCAGGTCTTGCGATTTCAGCGTCCCCTGTAGCGGGTGTATCACATTTGTGCAAAATGGTATGGGGACGATCCGCATGCTAAATTTTAAATTCCATCCCGTCACATTTAAGAGAAACCTACTTGTTGCTAATATAATATTTCCTGATAGTGTCATTTCGATTACGCCATTCAAGAATAATAATGAACAGGAAGCGGGAAAAAATATGAATACCGAAAAACCATCGATGAAAGTGCTGGAAGAATTTGTGACAGAATATAAATTAAACTAATCCCCAAAATTGACTACAAAGCAACGTCGTGAGTTAGTAAATGATTTGTATCAAAATAGCAATGTTTTTGCGAAAGATATTAGTAAAATTAAAACATGCAAGGACTTTGAATTAGAGTTAAAACCGAAGTCGTGCGACATAAAATCGTATACAATACAAATTACCAGAGTTCGAGGCGAAGGAGGCTCATAGACAGATAAAAGAAATAAAAAAACAAGGTTTAATTACAGAAAATGAGAATAGCACATATAATAGTGCTGTTTTTATGATTAAAAAAGAATAATTCACACCGTTTTTTCGATGGGTTTGTCAGTATCAAGCGGTGCATTTGTATACGTCATCAATAAACTAATAAAATCGGAGAGCAAGTTTTATTAAAAGACACGCGTATTGCACCCGGTAGCAACAAAATTTTGACCAAAAAACCATACGTTGATAAATCGTATGTGACTAAACAGATCCTATTTTCGCATGAAGCGGGACCGTCGTATAAAATAACAGACGAGCAGACAGGAAAGGATCTGCGTGGATTAATAACCCACGACAGCTTAAAACACTATTTTTAGTCCTCTACAGCAAAAAAAAATCAAGCAGCGTTATCAGTAGTCAAAGCACGTTTCAAGCAAGCAATAAGAATTCTAAATGACAGAGTTGTCAATGATGAGCGTAAATTTTAGTCTTGTTTAAAGACAAAACGCGCAAATGGCGTAAAAAAGTCGCAGATTGGCGATTGCTAGTTGAGTATCAGCAGAATAGGAAGTAGATAAAACCGTATAAAAACAGCAGAATACTACTGCGCAAATAATGTGGCTCGAAAGCTGCTACTAAGATAAAAAGAACTGGACATTTTTTGGCTCTAACGATGGCCGAACGAAAAGGGCATCTGAGTAGGCCTACACTCAGGACGTAGTATGATATTAGCTTTACAGATAGCAGACGCAATACAAACCGAAATAGCAAAACAGCAGCGCAATGTCTGGAAACAAGAATAAAACTTTTTCAGTCGCAGCTTAAGGTTTGCTGCGCAGAAAGACACTCTACATACTAGACAAAATCGTCAATCTTACGTTACCATAGTGACGGCCGATAGCTGCTCAGACAGCTAGACTTTTTTAGAGATTGCGAAATATTAACAGCAAACAGACAGGCCTAATCATTTATTTGTTTGCACTAACTGGAAGAGAACGAGCATCTGGTTATCATTACAGCGTATGGTCGAAAAAAAACAAAAATAGCAGCATTAATCTTGTTGAACGCGTTGAGTGTCTATGCTAAAAATGACTTAATGATTTTATAAGACGTGCATTCAAGAGAAACATAAATGCAAAATACTGCATTAACCAATGTACTAATATAGGTTTTAGTTGGTTTATACCAGCTTAAGAGGTCACTCGACGGACGTCATTTCAAGTAATGAGATAGAAAATAAAGACGAGTAATCCGTCAAACGGGCTCCAACCATTGTTAATATTATAGTTGTAAGTGATATGAAAATATAATTTTGTGTGAGCAGGACTTTTGTCTGTAGGAAACGCGCAGAAGAAAGTTAGAATGAGGACGAAGATGGCGCTGACATTGATGACGGCACTGATGGTGATCACTGCAGTACAAGAAAAGTCAATTCTGAGAACGAACTATGGATACTTTCTGGAGACCTTGAAAGCGCAAGTCTACTTTTCAATTGACGACAGTCGCATTGTTCTATACTATACGCTGCCTAAATGATAACAGCGAATGATAACAGCGGAACAGAATCCCCAACAAGAGAGTGAGGAGTGTAAGGTGTTTAATAACTCATGCTCACTTGAAAACTCTGAAACACATCTGGACTCTGTTTATAGACCACGATGTAGATATATTTTGGACATAGTCGAACAAATCTTTGCATTGCAAAGACATGCTTAATATTTGGTGCACGTCAAACAGAGAAAGATTAATGTATTGATAGCTGACATAACGGAATCACCACAACAATAAACGAGGCTTAGGTTCCTTTTTAGGGTCAGGCATAGCTTGGACCTTTGACCTGGCGACGGGATCTGACGTAAAACAATTAAGATCACTTTTACGTCCTGTCCTGAATACTACAAATAAGGCTCTATAAGCTTGGACCGTGAGTCAAAATTTGATTACACGCGTGACAAAATTGACTTCAAATCGTTTTGATCAAATTAACCGTCTAATAAATGTCACTCGTCTATCAATCATAGAAGAAAATAGAAGAATGCAGAATTTGAAGATCGAAGGTTACACAGCTCAGCGACTACTATCGGTTGTCGTTGAAAAGGTCGGAAAGATTATTACACACGAACAAAAAATGGAAAGTTTGTATTTAGCCTTAAAGGACCTCTCAGTGGGTCGTTTAAGCCATTATTTTATTGAAACAGAAATCTAGCATGAGCACTTGGGCATTCTGGGAAAAACAATCAAAAAGCATAATCTGCAAGCAAAAATGGTACACCCATACGTACATTATTATTACACCATGGGAAATGCTGCTAGTGGCATTCATAAATATTTGGACGAACACACCCCGATTATTGTTGTAAACGTGCCTTTGACAGTAACTAAATTGGCTGCACCGATGAGCATTTGGCAGGTTTACACATTTGCGCTGTTGTCGCCTGACCATCGAGCGTATTACACTGAGCTGACACGCACACCAAAATTCATTATTTACAACAGTGAAAATAAATATTACGCAGTTGCGAATGATCTCAGAACTTGCCTCACCAACGATTCGGCTGTTTATTAAAAATGCAAACTCAAATTTAAATCTGCATTTAACCTTTAATGAAAGTTGTGCAATGTCACTTTTTGGCAACGATTTATATGCAATCAGAAAGTAATGTGTCTATCATGTTAATTTTAGAGCGCTCGAACCAACAGTTTATTAAATCAGTCGTGATAAATTTTATATGGTAAACAGCCAATCAGTAATATTAGTTTTGAAATCTATCAATGCGTCTCAAAGCATTTATACAATATCGTGTGAAGCAAAGGTAAAAGTTTTTAACAACATTTACTTGAGCCATAATTTTTGTAATGACTTTTCCCTTAAAGCAAAAATGGAAACAAGTTATCCGTACAATATGGTAGTTTTACACACATTTTAAATCACACACTTCTCGATAATGTAAACGCAGCTTTAGAACTTGACTACACTTTAAAAGCCATATTACCGAAATTGACAGTGGAAAAGCCTGAATTTGAAGCAATTTTGGCATAAAAAAGACTATCGTGTAAATTTTGACTTTGCTGTGAATGCGTCAAAACAACAAGTAAAGATTTACGACAGTTTATCACCTGTTCTTTGGCAAAAGGTTTTAACTATGGCGACTGCAAATACAGAATTTAATTTGCTTAGCGGTTTTGATTGGGCGATTGTTATCGGAATAACAGTAACTAAAATTAATAGCATTTTGTGCATGCGTTTAAAGACAATTTCTATGCTGCTAGTATGAGTTAAAGTTGTAAAAACAAATTTCATTTTTAGTCACCCAGCTAGTAGCACAACCACGGCAAAACCAAACAGGATTTCGGCTGAAATGATTTGGCAAGCAGTAAAAGATGCGTTGACAAATTTGATTGGCTTGAAAATGATAACAATTTTTATTTTGATTCTGTTGTTTATTGGGTTGATTATAACAATTTTTAAAACTAAACAGGTAACTTCAAAAGACCAGACCAAGCTGTACATCCACTTTGAATGATCTACATTTGATCTAAAAAACACTGGATTGATTTAACTTATTCCAGCGATTACTACAAGATTAATGTAAAAAAAACTGTTCAGTTTATATACAGTGTAAGGGTGACATCGTGGTTGTAGATATAAAACAGCACACATCACAATTTAATAATTTAAACTTTACCATTACACAGTCAGCAAAGTTCTGACATTAATATTTGCAGTTTTCTTGCCGTTGAAAGTAATCTGGATTAGTTAATTATAGCAATGTTAGATCATGTAGAAATGTTTTTTGTTGCTAGATAACAACGATTTTTCGTGTACTTAACGTTTAATTTTTGCGGTGTGCATATGTGCGTTTTTGAATAATTGCGCACTGCCCATACCAAAATAAACCGATCTTGAAAACACCCCATCTGATGCAAAGATCTTCGATATATCTCTTACGTAAGCCGAGTTCTAATCCATTATGTCTCAAATTTTGTTGCCATGGCAACGAGGGTCGCTCGGGAAAAAATTCGCATGGCATCATTCGCAAGGCATCATTCGATGTCATCGAATATGCCAGTAGGACGTTAAACTGCGCCGAACGCTCCTATTGCGCTACGAGACGTGAGCTTTTGGTTATGATCTTTGCATTAAAACACTTTTGTTCTTATCTTTTAGGCAATCATTTTGTCTGCCGTGTGGATCAAATGGCACTTAAATATTATCAAGCCACGCCAGAACCGCTGGGTCAGCAAGCTCGTTTTCTGGACTTCCTAGCGGAGTTTGACTTTGAACTTCAATTTCGGCCTGGTAGAGAGCATACCAACTGTGATAGTCTTAACAGAGTAAGACCGTGTGAAGTTGACGGGAGGTACCCCTGTAAACAGTACAATCGGAGAGTAACAGGTATTCACGTTTCTAGTGTTACTACCAGGGCGCATAAACGTCGCCTGCAGTCAGATAGTTCACAGGAGGAGGCAGACCGTCACGGTGATGGGTTATCCCCGGCACCGGCCGCGGACCCTCCGGGGCAAGCGTGTACACGTAGGACCAAAAAACAGAAGGTTAAGGCTGGTTTATTAAACCGTACTGCGCCACAGGCGTTGGCTAGCGGCGTGCAAAATTGGTGTCCCCAATTTTTGGCCGAAGAGCAACGTAAAGATCCAGACATTGGCCGCGCCGTGGAGTGGGTGGCCGCGGGTCAAAGACCCCCGTGGGAGCAGGTTAAGCCCTGCGGGCCTGCTTTATGCGCTTTATGGCAACAATTTGAGTCTTCAGTTTTTAGGGACAAAGTTTTTTGTCGTTTTTTTCATAAGACTGATGGTACAATCGAGTTTTGTCAGTGTATTTTTCCTGCTTCATTTAGGTCTAGCTTTTTTGAGCTAATTCATGGTGACGCAGCCGGTCATCTCAAGTTTGCCAAGTCTAGTCAGCATCTTATGCGACGCGCCTGGTGGTATTCTTGGCGCAGTGACTTGAAGATATTCATTGATTGTTGTGGTAAGTGTGCGGCTTTTCATCTGGGCTCAGCGCCGCGGCAGGCTTTACTTCACCCCATGAGATTGGGAGCGCCAAATCAGCGGTTGGTGATAGACCTTTGCGGTCCTTTTCCACCCAGTAATCAATATAATACTTTTAAAACTAGTACAACGTCAACACAGCATGCGTTGGAGTATTGCGCCGCCTTGTTCGTTTTTCAGCTTATTAAGCCTATGTTCTTTTTTATTTTCATTCCGTTTTATACTAAAACAACGGGTATGACCCGGTTTAACTAAATTATTGCCAGTTGTGGCAAACTTTTTTTCATGTTTTAGATTTAATTACGCGCCTGTACGTGGCACCACGGACACTATAAGGCTGTGGCGGTGTCGTGTGTATGGTACGGTGCACTACCTGAGACGAGTCGTGAGAACTGCGGAAGCATGAAGGTCTCGTGCACGGTGGCATGTCAACACACTGGCAGCACACCGGAGTTGGCGGCGTTGACGTCATCGCGTCTACCTCCTGCAGCGGCGACCGCAAGGCGTACGAGTTTTCGTGCTATTTGCCGCGGTTTTCTCACTGGTGATCTGTGACCTCACACTCTTCGGCCGTCCGCCGACCTGCGCTGATTTGTGCTGTTCACCCGGCCACCCAAGTTGTGCCGGCGGATCACCTGTCATTACGTTTGTCGCGTCTGTTCTCACGCGTTGGACACTGCAGCAGTGACCGTCGTCCCACTGTTCTACACAACATGTTCTGATGCGAAGTTATCAGCTGTTGTAGTGCCAAGTGGTAGTCGGTAGCGGAACGCTGCGAACTCTGAATGCAAAGTCGTAATATTTTTTTTAATATTTAAAAAAACAAGAATTAATTGCCAAGATTTTATTAACGTTTTATTTTTATTTCTGTTTAATCAAAAAAGCTGAAGCTCAGCTTAGTCTAGTTCCAGACGGATAGTCCCAAACAGTTGTAACTGGTTCAGTCATCAGCTTCTGTGAGGCTTTAGCGTCAGCACCTGCAACAAGCAGACCACGCAGAATTACTATACGGTTTAAGACGGTTTGTAGGAGGGAAGAAGTAAATTTTTCGTCTTTGTTGTTCTACTTAGTTGGCAAAAAAGTGCAGAAACTGACAGTGGTCACTAGTCAAAGCGACACCGACAGTAAACTTTTTGAAGTGAACAGACATCTGCAGAGTTTGGTCCGGACGTCATGGATGGTCGTGAGATTACTTCAGAGAAGTGCAGTTCAGAACAGTTTGGTCTTCTTGCGAATTTCCTTTAACAGATAACAGACAGCAGAACTGTGAGAGCAGTCAGTACTGACCACTGAGTCCCAGTAAAAGATTTAATATTTGCATTGCATTTTATTACTATTGCATAAAAGTTTTCAATTTAAATTTAATAGTTAATTAGATGTAAGCCTTTTGCGAACATTTTAGCTCCTGGCCTTGAACATTCTCTGTCTACTGTAGTGGAGGTCAAGCCTCAAACTTTGCATTTTGATCTGAATGCATATTATGTACTAAGTGTGAGTGATAATCTTTTTTTCAAAAATTTAACTTTTAGTAATCAAAATTTACTACATACATTTTTATTGTCAAAGTTTCCTGTTTTCTAAATTCATATCAACTTATTACATATTACTAGTTAAGCCTGGTTATTCAAGAGAGGTCGTGGATTAGATCAGCGAAATTAAACATTTTGGAGTGAATGGTTGTCTGAATGTAAATTTGATTGCTATATTCTGCCGTGACAATCCAAAACACAGTAACTTGAATTTTGGTCAAAATCGAGATAATAATGTCATGCGCCTTAGGTCTGTCTTAGCTACTGTGTGACAAAATATCGTGACATTCTCGCTACCCGTTTTTGAGATATGAGAATGCCAAAACACAGTAACTTTCAAAACAAGCGACAAATGTCAAGCCAAAACACAGTACTGTGTTTTGGTTTAACACATTCACTGGTGATTTAGTTTTTATTGCTGTCTGTCAAGCCAAAACGCAGTAACTGCGTTATCTACCACTTGCATAATAAATTATTTGTTTGCTTATCTACACTGTTGGTGCTAGGGGACCGGGACACCCTGCAGCTAGAGCAGCATTCTCTGATAGGAAGGTGCTGAGGTATATCAATTTCAGAATTTGAAAAAAGAAGGCTATAAAAGGGTCTTCGGAAAAATTTTTTTTATGAAACCTACAAAAATGTGACAAACCTAGAGGGCGCCCACGATAAATTTCTCAAAAGAGGTACATGTCAAGGTGCGAATATGCGCCAAAATTTTCGCGAGAACTAGATGCTGCAAACGTCCAGTAAAGAAGAAAATGGAGAGATTGTCTTCCGCAGCCGACTACTTGGAAAGTGTCGTGATCGAGCTTTACAACTCGGGTCAGCAGCGTAGCCCAGAACAAAATGAATTTGGGTCTTTTACGCATTTTTAACATCGCGATGTCACGTTTGGTAAAATGATAGCTTTGCGAATCGGCAAGAATTTTTTTTTGTTTTTTAGGTTTTTTAACTGGCATTGAATCCTGAACTGCGACATTCATTCTGGCTACATTGGCTACACTATTGACAATGTGTGAGACGTTGGCGTAGTAGAATTACTTTTTTAATTTAAACGAAAATTTAACTTTCGAGCCTAGCAAGCAAAAACAAATTAGCGAGAGCCATATGGTTACCATCGGCGCCAACAAAAAGTTTTTCGACAAGACTAAAAATTTAAGGCGAGAGATAGTGAAATCGTAACAAATGGACTTTGATCTGCTGTCAATTTTTTTTGCAGAAAATGCTTGTCAAAAATAAAAACCTAATCAAAAAATTTTCTGCAACACCTGCAGTTTGGAGCTAAAAATCTCATGTTGGGAAATTGTGTACACGATTATGTCTTCTGTCAAAAATTTGCCCGTTCTGTCGCAACATTCTGCTTTTCCACCTTTTTTCAAATCACGATGCCGTAAGCGAACGAGACGCCGTAGAAGTCAAGTGGGATAAAAATTAGAGAAGAATATCTACCTATAATATAAGGGCTAACTAGGGTTCTAAAGTAGCGCCATGACTCGTGAGCTCTCTCAGTGCGGTCTGGTTCATTGAACACTAAAGCATAGTGATTTTTGTCTTAATCTGTTCCCGACGAAAATATTCAGATAACCCAACAGGCAGCTCTTTCCCAAGGGGGGCTTCAAGCACTCCTTATCCTCTCCCTGACACCACCCCTGACTGCATCAGCATCATAGTATGCAAATATATTGTCAGATAAATCACACAATTTGAAAAAGTCAAATAGTCATAACTCTAAGAGGGGTTCTCATGAAAAGTTATTTGCATTTTAGGCATAACTGTTTTCAGTGGGACAAGTTAATTTTAACTAGCCACTAAATTATTTAAGAATAAGCAACGTGCAAGTTAAAAAAAGTTGTTGGTTAAGATACTGCACACAAAAAAATAAGCTTAATTGGCATGAACTTATTTAGGAACACATTTGGACGTACACGTTTTGTAGGCCAACTACGCTTAACAATCAATATCCTTATAACCTTTGTGGTCATTGTCAAACGAAATTATGTTTTGAATAAAGCCTAAATAAGATCAAACTTTATTGCCAACATTAAACTGGCCTCTATATTTTGGTCGCAATTACAAATTCTATTAAAAGTTTCACTAAAAATGCAGTTGGTTTCAAATTATCAACAATCGGCTATCGGCTATACTGTAGGCGTCTATGGTACGGCTATCGTTTATCCGTTCGTCCGTTATGGATGTATTGTGGCTAAGCTTTAGGTCTCAGGAGGAAACCTTTTGCACGAGTAGTTAGCCTTTTGCCAAGGCTCTCTGCAGCTGCAAAACTTGGGGAAAGCAGTGCAAGGAAAAGATTTTCAAATTTTGAGTTAAATGGAGTGGATGTCAAAAATAAAATTTACAAAACGCCAGGAGAGTAAGTCATCTTTCAATCTGAGAGAGCCACACGACGGCAGTGAATTTAAACACAACTCAGCTATATGGGCGGTAGGCCACACATCTCTCATATGCTACCGTTACGTTCCTGGCCAAGAGACCTATGCCAAGTTCACTATTAATTACTAATTGGAAGTGACATACACCTTTTCAAATGACATAAAAATTACTGAGTTTGGACAAACTAGTACAGTACTGCAACATAAACTGCAAACTTGTAGCTCGTTTTCCCTAGCGATAGCTAGGTTATTTGTTTTACCATAAAGACTGTTTTTTTGCATTAAATATAATGCGCAATTACAATCACATTTAACATTTACTGTGTTTTGGCTTGATATTGCAGAAACGAAACACAGACCAAATGTCAAGCCAAAACACAGTTGTAATACATTTTGCTTTTGTGAAATTTTTTACAGCATATGACACAAATCACAATAATATATATTAAGCACCTATCTAGCGTATATGTAACCATAAAAGTAATTTTTGGCTAGTGTAAACAGTTTCAGATATATTAACCAAAACACTTCTTTTCACGTTTTCTCAAAATCTACTTTTTCCAGGTTACTGTGTTTTGGAATATCACGGCAGTATTGTCATTGTTTATTGCGTGTAGGCTACTCGTGTTCACATGTATTAACTGATTAGTTTCTACTTGCTAATTGATTGAGGGATAGTCCTAGCTTGGAAATTAATCACATTTTTCTGTTTTGGCTTTGTGTTGACCTAAATTTCAAAAGTTCCGAGTGGATCTTCCTTGAATCATAGCATTACTTCTGTTTATCTGTCTGTCCCAGGACTTCACCTGGGGGGGTTCCTATGCTCTTTGAAGGGGAGGGGGACTGTTGTTGAATAAATTATGTCAATGAATGTGCGCTTGACGTGTGCATGCACACGTCAATCGGTGGAAGCCCCGCCCACTCTTAGCTTTGCGCAGCGCCGCAGTAGTTATTCAAAGGACTCTGCTGTGTGACTGTCGTTGAGTGCAGTTCTCGTGCTGTATTTTCTGTTTTTTGTCTCTGAAGAATATACAACGAGTTGAGTACTACACTATACACACACAACAACAACACATTCAGTCAACTCCGGTCTATCCGGGCTGGTATGAAACAAAAGCGGTATTAGCACACCAAAAGGGCGGGAGTCGCATGTTCTATAAGGTAATATGGACTGACGATTTCACGTCATGCTTACAAGAGAAAGATATCTCTGTTGTCGCTATTGACGCATATTGGTTAGAAAAGCATGCGAAAGCTAAGCCTAGAAGAGATAAACGTCAGAGCAAGAAACGATAGTACGCTACGAACTTCTGCACAATTTATTATTTTGTTTTTGAATTTTATTCGAAATTGCACGTGCACATTTTTCGAACAAAATTTGTATTTTATTTTTATGTGTGCAAATTTAGACGCGTTACTTTGATATATTCTGACGTTCCTTGTCGGTTATATATTAATACTCAATGACACATCACGAGATCTTAGCCGTAGTCACGTGATTTTAGAGATTTGGCGTGTGGCAAGAATCTCTTTTGCGTCAGTTTATGACTATTTTATGGGTTCGAGAAAGCTGCGCAGATCTCTAATTCATATAGATTTTTTTTCGTATGTCGGTCTCAGTCGTGAGTAACTACACAGTAGATACTCTGTTCATTATTGCGAGTTGTAAACTGGACTTGACGGTGACTGACGTTTTCGATAGCCAATGATGATTACTCCGCTGACAGCATTCTTTCGCGCCTACTCTATCTTACAACATGCTTACAAGTTAGACATCATAATAATATGACTGTTACGCGACCACAAGCATTATGACGTTGATATACCATTTTATTTACAATGGCATTTTTAGATGCATTATTTACTATTATCGTTATAAAAAGCGTTATTGCTGGTTCTATGCTCCTTATGTTGGAGCACACAAGTTGAGTGTGATTGACTTAAACAGGCAAATGAAAGTGAAGAATACAATACAATATTAGCTTTAAGTAATGTTAGTTTTCGTACGACCGTTATTTGCGAACACCGCAACACGACCAGATATTTGAAGATGACTTTGTGTAAGGTTGTCTTGTAAGATTTGATCTTAGGCCTACGCTAGACTTAACTCTAAGTTAAACTTAGGCTTATTGCTCAAGTACACAAACACAAAAAAATAAAATATAAAATGATAATGCAATTTAATCAGAAAAATATTTACAGCAAATAATAACGAACAAGAATAAACACATGAATATACAGTTTCAAACGTCCAGCAGTCGCAGCTGCAAATCCAAGCAAACAGTTCAGTCAATCAAAAGACTGTTCAGTTTCACTGTTAAACAAGTAAATTCGCAAACTTTCGTATCAATAAGTCAATGACGGTACACAGTTTTACAGTTATACATTATACAATTGAAATACGAACTCAACAGTTACGAGATACTCAACACAATAAAATATCATATGAAACAATCACAAATAAAGCGACATACAACTAAGCCACATAAAAATGGGCTCAAATCCGGATTATTCAAAGTCTAAGAGCTTGCACAGGAGTCTCTTTCTCTCATTACACTACTATCGGGTTTATCCGAGTACCCTGTTACTACCGTTACTCTAGGGATCCACACTGGCCTTCCAATCCGAGCAACTCTACATCTAGGGTTTACATAAGAACCCTACTGCTAGTACAACAGCCAAATCAAAGGCTATACAACCTTGGCATTTACGTATGCCGTCAAACACGAGACCATTCTGGTCCGCCGGAGAACACATCTGTTCTCAACCCCGTCAGAATAACAACTGATCTCAAACAACTCTTTTGCGCGCCGCAGATAGAGCGACAACCTAATTACTGCTGGGCCTAACCAATACAAGCACAGTATTCAATTCATGACCTATTTAAAGTGGCGCTGAGTCTACACTCGGCCTCTGATTGGTCAACCCTATAGACTGTGTCATGGACTGGTTTCGTTACAATTGTTGTAACAATTGGTTACGATTATTACTACTACATGACAAATAATCAAATAATCAATATTGCTGTGCAAGACACATAATGTGCAGCATAATAAACACCATACAGTACACTTACGACACAGATTTTCATCGTCATTGACGTGACAGCAAATCAGCAACTACACTGTGTGACCCCTTTTTGTAGTGGAACTCCAAATCAAATTTTTGGAGAGCTAGTGACCAACGGAGGAGTTTGTCGCTTTTGGGGGCACACTCCCGAATGTATTGCAATGGGTTGTGGTCACAGAAAATCGTCACACGGGACCCGAAAATCAAATCGCGGAACCTATTCAAGGCCCACATCAGGCATAGGCTTCCCGTTCGATAGTGGACCAGCCCATCTGGGTGTCACTTAATTTCTAGCTTGCAAAAGCCAAGGGTCGTTTCACACTTTGCTCGTCAAGCTGTCCTAGGGTGGCTCCCACGGCCTTCCCATTAGTATCAGTATGCATCTGACATGGTGTCCCAATAATGGGGTTTTGCAACATTTGCGTGGACGATAATTCGGCCTTCAGGCGATCGTAAGCCTGTTGGCAATCCCCGGACCAACGCGATACAATCACATTGGGCACACCCTTTTTTGTCAGATCGGTGAGGGGCATGGCAATGGCTGAGAGATGAGGGATGTATTCCCTGTAGTAGCCAAAAGCTTTCAACAAAGCTCTCAGCTCCTTCTTGGTGCGGGGCATCTCAATTTTCGCCAAGCACTGCAAACGCTGGGGATCGGGTCGATGGTTTCCGGACGCCACCATACGTCCCACAAATTTTACTTCGGGCTTGCCGAACTCGCACTTAGCCAAATTCAGGGTCATGCCTGCCTCGCTTACAATACTCAAAAATCGTCGGATGTGATACAAATGGGTCTCCCAATCTTGCGAGCCCACCCCAATATCATCAGCATACGAATCGGCAAAGTCATGTATCGGTCGCAACATGGATCGTACAGCGCGGACAAATGTTGCACCAGCGTTCTTGACACCGAATGGCATCCGAAGCCACTCGTAGAGGCCATTATGGGTCACGAATGCCGTCAGCCAGCAATGTTCTTCCGCCAGCGGGATCTACCAGTAGCCAGAGCGTGCGTCGAACGTGCTGATGAACTGTCCTTTGCCGATACTGCGCAGCACTTCGTCGATGGTCGGCATCGGGTAAGCGTCATTGACAGTAAACAAGTTCAGATATCGATAGTCACAGGCAATGCGAACACCACCGTCTTTCTTGGCCACACACACGATCGGACTCGCCATCGGACTGTTCGACGGTCGTATCAGTCCTTTGTCGAGCAGGTCGTGGATCTGGCGGTTGACCTTTGGCTTGAATGCGTCTGGTACACGGTAGGGACACATCTGCCGCGGCACAAACCCGTTGGTGGTCTGGATTCGATGCACCACTGCGTCGCATCTTCCGGGTCAGTCGTCGAACTGAACCGCGAATTCGTCGAGCAGCTAGCTGGCGAAGTCGTTGTCGTTGATCGGGCTGCAGGTGCGCGATCTGGTCGTCCTCGACTCGCTGACTGCGCAACAAACAACTCGACATAACAGGTATGGGGGTTAATACATTCCCAAACATACCATCACGCTCATCAATCACAAAACAGCCATGTACACCAGCGACAAAGTGACGCATCTTATTGGCATGATTATGCCTGGTCCCACTGTTCCCCAAATCAATGAAATAGCTATTCTGGGACATGACTTTTACGACTGTCCCTGGACCTTGCCATTTATTTAGTAGCTTGCCTTGACATTCCGGGGCCAATATAATGACTTGGTCCCCTTCGTTAAACGTTTTGTGGCGGGCCCTGAGGTTATGCCGCCCCACATATCCAGCTTGTTGTTTCCCAACATGTTTGGCAGCGTAGTTGGCGGCATCGCACAGTTTTCCCTGAGGTCCAGGAGATAATCCTCAACAGGTTTGCCGAGGTCAGGAGGGATTTTCCGTCCCCCGGTCTAAGTTTATTTCAGTACTGCCAGAGGACCCCTGGGAATACGTCCATACATTAGCATATACGGTGAAACCCCCGTAGTAGCATTGGGAACCTCCCGCAATGCCCACACAATCAATGATACAAACCTATGCCACTGGCGCTGATGGTCGCGGACCACGTGGCTCAGCATGTTCTTACACGTTTGGTTGAATCGCTCAATTATGCCAGATGCCTCCGGGTGCCCAGGTGTATTAAAACGCGGGCTACATCCCAACCTAGTAAGCATTTTCCGAGTCAAACTGCTAGTAAAATTGCTGCCCTGGTCACTGATCATGACCTTCGGTACCCCTTCGTGGGTAAACAGATCAATCAACGAATCACACACGGCCTTGGCAGTTAACGACTTTAACATGTACACAGACGGCCAACGAGTACAATTATCGATCACACACAGACAGTATCTATGACCCTGGGCCGACGGCGGGTCCAACGGACCGATGCAGTCCATGTTCATGACCTGGAATGGGACATTGGCACGGGTTATCAATGTGATCGGGACCCGATCAGTAGTTACCGGCCTAGACCGCAACTGACACTCACAACACGACTGAACACACTTTTACGTAACCCAGGCCAGTAAAACGAAAGCCTGATACGTTCCCGGGTTTTACGCTCCCCGATATGGCCACCAAATACAGACTCGTGAGCTAAACGTAAGATCTGAGTTCTACGTCCCTGTGGTACGCACAACTGACAGACAGATTAACCCTCTACTTGGTCTTGGTGATACAACAGATCTTTGTGGACCACAAAACCACCTTTCTTTGCCTGGGCCGGAACCCAACATGGAGCTGCGGTCGTGTCTTGTTCCTGTTCCCGAGCCAAAGCTGATAATTCGGCAGCTGAGTAAAGATGGTTCATCGGTAAACTATCCACATCTCCGGGGTGTTATCCTCGACCTCGGAGGCATCGGTCTCTGTAGTGACGTCGCAGACGTCAGTGGCGACACACCCAGATACACTAACTGCACCCGATGCTACCTGTAGGTCTCGAACGACATCTATGGGTTAGATGACGTCATAATCGCGTGAGCGCAAATCGGTTACAGCACACACAATGGGAATTTCCCGTACATTTTCACACTCGGCATCACTCAGACACACACAAACGGGGCACGGACTGTTTGGTCCTTTCCAAAAGCGTGAAGAGTAACGTTCCCCACTGTTTCGTTACAGCACCATGAGAACAGACAGTTACTGATTAAAGGTATTTGGCACCCGTTATCCTCTAGGGCGACACAATCACACTCCGATACAGTCACGCTCACATACTTCAGCAAATAGATACACACATTGGGGTTACTCTTAACAGTGTTTACAGTATCAACGATCGGATACTCTCCAAATGGTAAAAGTTGGGCATTAATAAAAGTGACTTGCCCGCCGCCGTTCTCGTACTAAACACCAATCTCGCGGGTCTCCACTCTCGACTGACCCACCGTAGACACGAGGTTCACACGAACGCCTCCGCCTTGTGAACTGCTTCTGGAACCTCCTCGGTGTCCACCGCGGCATCCTCCGCGGAAACTGCCTCGGTATCCACCACGACTGTTGCTCTGCTTTTGGGGACAGTCCCTGGCTAGGTGCCCAAGCTCTCCGCAAGTATAGCACCTGGCCTTCTGCCTCTTGGTTGGTGACTGAGGTCCACTAAATCCGCCTCGTCCGGCCTGGTAATGTCCACCACGACCGCCTCTGTAGTTCTGGTTAGCCGTCGTTCCTTCAGACGTCGCTGCGGTAGCCACCTTGGCGGACTTGCCCTCCGGCGTCTTTTGACCGATCACCGTGGCTCGGTTGTTGACATATACGTCGGCGAGCAAAGCCAAATTACTGGCAACATACCATCCCTCCCCTTTTTGGGTCAGAATATAATTTAACAGCCCCTGTGGGAGTGATCCCTTTATTTGATCGCTGATCAACAACTCAATAAGAGTTTCAAAATCATCAACAAGACGGCTTTTGTGGTAATAAGATAGTAAATTACGTAGCCTAGCGGCGAACAAAGTTTACGTCTCACCGGCATTTTTAACAGCCGTTTTAAATCTAACCTTGTACTCCGTAGGAGTGAGTTTATACTCGGTGAGCAAAAACTCCTTAAGCTCATCGTCACCAATTGACATTTGGTTAACCAGTGATTTGGCTTGAGCAGTGAGGAGAGGTATTAATAACTTAGCTTGTACCTCCGCAGGAACCTCATACATCGCGTAAAGTTTTTCTACGGTCTCAAAGAATTAAGGCAGCCCAGCATTTCAGGAGGCATTTTTGGCAAAACGTGCTTCATCATTTCCTCAAATCTCTTCGTCTGAAGAGCTAAATTACCCGCCCCGCTAGGATCGGACGGGATATGACCGTCTACTCTCTCGCCGTCCCTGTGGTTGGCTTGACGGGCCTTCAGTTTCACCAGACAGATCTCGTGCTCTAACTAGAGCTGCTCGGTCTTCAAAGGGCATCGCCGTCTCTCCTCTATTGCCCGCTGCTCCCGCTCAGCCTCTCGGACGGCTCTTTTTTCTTCCGCCTCCAGGGCAAGTCTTTGGGCCTCTGCCTCCGCCTCACGAGCAGCCTTCCGTTCTTCAACCTTAAGCCGCCTCTGTTCGGCCTCCAGTGCAGCCTTCCGTTCTTCTGTCTCTCGAGCAGCCTACATCTCCTCCCTTTCTGCTCGCTTCTCCTCGAGCTCTAACTCTCGGAGTCGGACTGCCGCGCTTTCACTATCTGAAGCGGCACTGCTCGAGTCTCTTATGGGAAAAGGGACCTGTGAAGCCTCCCGTGTCTCCCGGATAAGATCTGTTTCGTCCTCTGTTGCGGGCTCAGCCAACATAGTCTCGGCTAGGGCCTCTAAGAGTTCTGTTTTACTTAACTCGTCCAAACGGTCTGGGTCGTACCCCGCCCTACCTAGTTTTGCAGCTAAATGGGCGGTGTTCATTTTCTTGAGCTGTTCCTGCGTTTCCGGGAGTAAACGATCCATTATAACACACAAATTAATACCAAAGTCAAGTTGGTCAGAGGGGTAAACAACACAAAAGTTATACCACACGGCGTTAACCAACAAGACTGGGATCGTCACCACCGGTCTTACACTGAGTGTTTCGGACACGGGTGTTCCTCGACTGATCGCCTCGACTACGTCGGGATTTTTACGGCTCAACAATCACAACAAACACAAGTACTATACAATCAGACAAAATATCGCACACAATAAGCAAAACGACAACATAAACACTATACACAAATTAGGCGCTAAAATACACTATCTCCCACAAGACAAACCCATTTACGACAATTCCACTTCTGACACCAAAATGTAAGGTTGCCTTGTAAGATTTGATTTTAGGCCTACGCTAGACTTAGCTCTAAGTTAAACTTAGGTTTATTGCTTAAGTACACAGACACAAAAATAGAAGATAGAATGATAATGCAATTTAATCAGCAAAATATTTACAGCAAATAATAACGAACAACTAAGTAAGGAAGTAAGTAAAGTGTAAATTTATATAGCGCATACTCAAAAAGATTTCTAATGCGCTTAATACATTTTGTCATCAATATTTCGTAAAAATGTATGTTTTCAGTTGACGTTTGAAAGTATCGAGGCTCAGTTCTGGGTCACGAAGACTGTCTGGCAGCGTATTCCATGTCTACGGGCCCGCCACGGAAAAGCGCCGACGACCGAAACTGTTCAGTCGATAGCGCGGTACGACCAACTTCCGTTGAGTGGCAGAACGCAGATGTTGACGGCCAGTGACTTCTGCTGTGAGTGTACAACTGTCCATCAAGTACGGCGGAGCAGTTCCATGGAGACATCGATAC
>Ga0209367_1002324_pt1 | contig 24997 bp, 18 predicted proteins | sample WorMetLIZISLAND2_FD_187412 | JGI IMG/M metagenome (GOLD analysis project Ga0209367, IMG submission 187412) | Marine gutless worms symbiont microbial communities from Max Planck institute for Marine Microbiology, Germany - Olavius geniculatus... ... | reverse complement strand
TGGGTCAGAATACGGCTTGCCAACCAGCTGAGACCATTGGCTGAGCGGCAGTAAAACCAAATTCAGAAAATATGAAGCATTCATTATTGCTTGCGCTCCAAAAATGTCGATTCCAGCAACAAACCGTTTTGATCTGACCCTGTTTCAGCTTAAGCACACCAACGACACCATCTATTTCGAGGTCCTTGCCAGCAGCGGTGATGACCGGCTGGGCGGCATGGATTTCGATCGGTGCCTGGCGGATGTAATTTTGGAAAAAAGCGGGGTTTCCTTAGACGGTGTCGAACCGAAATTGTACAATAAGGCGCAAAAAAATCTGCTGGAACAGTCAATATTGGCCAAGATCGCCTTGAGTGCCTCCAATGACTACTACGTTGCCGTCCCCTTTATACTCCCGGACCAGCATATCGAGGTTTCGGTTACACGGGATGAATTCGAACAATGTATTAAACACTATCTGGACAAGATTTCGGTCATTGTCGACGGCATCTGGGCCAGTTCCAATTTGAGGGCTTCCGATATCGATCGTGTTATTCGGGTCGGTGGCTCAAGCCTGATACCCTGCGTCAAAAGGCTGCTGGACGATATCTTGGGCGCTGAAAAAACATGGAGCAATATCAATCCATCCACCAGTATTGCCGAGGGCGCGGCGATGTATGCCGCCTATCTTGACAATACGGATTTTTTTGAGAAAAAGATTGATATCCGAACCCACACCTGTCACGCCCTGGGGGTAAAAACAGCGGGCAACCGATTCAAAGAGCTCATACCCGCCAACCGCGAGGCGCCTTGCTCGGCCAAACAAGTGTTCACCATGACCAAGGACAACATAGAAAAGCTGGAACTCACGGTTTACCAGGGATCCGGCAGGAAAATTTCAAAAAAGACCCATTCCCGCATTGGAAAAATACCCATTAATAATATCTCGCCCAAGCTCGCCGGTGAGATCGATATTGTTGTCAATTTTTCAATTGATATGGCCCAGAGGTTGGCGATCACCGTCGAGGTGGATGGGCAGAAAGAATCGGCGGTGCTGGATTATGCCTGATAATAAAATGATCTAAAATTAAAAATGAACTAAAATGATCTAAATTTTAGGCATTTTAGGCATTTTAGTCATTTTAGGCATTCTAGTCATTTTAGTTCATTTTAGACATTCGTTTGTTATGCTATTCTGCCTGTTAATACAAAAGCCTGAAGTAAATAATCAATAAACCAAAGTAGAACTGCATCCGGCCGGGTAGGCCCATCAATTCGCCTGTGCTGCTAGTTGATGGGAACGATCCAGTACCAGATCCGGCCGGCCTTTCAAATGGGCGTGGATGGTGCGTCCAATAAAAACCGGGTTGCCGTCGGCGGCGTCTGGTATCAGGTCAATGGTCTTGAGCGTTACGGCGCGGCTGCTGGTGCCGGCGGCGCGGGCCTGTTTTCTGACCAGGTCGACCAGCTCGCGACGCACAAAGTCGTCAGCCGCTTCGAATTTGCCGAACTGCCGGGCCCCCGGCAATCCCCTAATGATGAATCCGCCGCCCGGGCCGGGCGCAATCTCGGCCTTGCGTCGGACCACCACATCGCTGGTGACAGCGCCGATGGCATTGGCTACGTCGGCATCCTGCGGCAGCACCGCTCGAGCACCCAGGGTCTGGGCGGCTTGCGGCAGGAAAAAATGGATAGGCGCGCCGATGCCGACCACCGGCCTTTTCAGATCGATCCGAACGGCATAGTGGCTGCTGCCCCGCCCTAACAGGTTTTCAACCAGCGTCTGGCAGACCGCGCAGGATTCCAGGGCCCCTGGGTCGGTGTCTTCGTCCAACTGGCGCTTCAGCAATTCCAGGGTCAAGCCGTCAATGCCCATATTCAACAGGTGCTCGGCCATATTCCGTTTATCCATGCGGGCCAAAAGCGCAAACAAGCGGCCGAAACGTTCGGCGGCCGGCCGGTCCCAGCGGTCAAAGCGGCCGGTCACGTGCAGGAGGTCGGTCAGGGTCAGTCCGCAGCGCTGGACCGTAAAATTATCTTCCAGCCGCTCCAAATGCAGACCCCACTCGTGCAGCACCCCGGTGCGTTCGCAGAGCTCCTTGATCGAATACGGGCGCTCCTGCAAAAGGGTGATGATTTTCTGTTCACGGGTGGAAAAACGCCTGCCCTCCACTGATCCGGTCAACGCCATAATTTGCATGCCCTTGGTGGAGGCGCGCAGCCGGTCCTTGCGCAGATCGAGGTAGTCGATGGCTTTGTCCGCGCCGGCATAGGTCGCCCCCAGCCAGGCAATCGGGGCCACCCGCTGGGGGCCGATGGTAAACTGCCCCTTTTCCCATTGGATCAGGCTGTCGTCGCCTAAACCGGCCGTGCGGATATCAAGGGCTTTGACGTGGGTTTTGTGGCCCCCGACATTGGACCCGGCCTGGCAGACGCTCACCGCCCCATCGATCAGGGCGGCGGTGTCCGTCGTGGTTCCGCCCATATCCACGACCAGGGCATCTTTTAGCCCGGTCAGATGGCGGGCGCCGGCCACACTGGCGGCCGGACCCGATAAAATCGTCTCCACGGGCCGCTCCTTGGCCAGGGTGGCGCCCATCAGGGTTCCATCGCCTTTGACCACCACGACCGAGGCGGCTATTCCCAGGGCCGCCAGGACTTGTTCCAGGTCCAGCAGCAATTTGGTCAGCTTGGGGATAATGCGGGCATTCAACATGGCCGTATGGGCCCGGGTTTGGAAATTCAGCGTGTCCGAAAGCTCGTGGCCGCACGTCACGAACAGACCCGTTTCCCGGCGGATGATGCGTTTGACCGCCAGTTCATGGGCCGGATTAATGGCCCCGGCATAGCCGGACACGGCAAAGGCCTTGACCTCATCTTTTTCTACCATGCGGCGTACGATATTTTTGATTTGCGCCTCGTCGATTGGCGCGATTTCCGTGCCGGATATCTCCAATTGCCCACTGACGGCGGCCTTGGGTTCGTAAGGGATATCCTGCGCATCAAAGCGCCCATAGGGCGGCATAAGGATCATGCCGACTTTCTGGCCCTCACCCTCCACGATGGCGTTGGTGGCCAGGGTGGTGGACAGGGAAACCATCTCGACCTGGGCCAGTTTTTCCCGATCCAGCCCGGTCAGGGCCTGCCGGATGCCCACCGTAAAATCCCATTTGGTCGTCAGTGCTTTGCTTTTGGAGAAGGTTTGGCCCTGTTTAAAATCATAAAGCACGGTATCGGTATAGGTTCCGCAGGCATCGATCCCCAGGCCGACCTTTACATAAGCGGCATCATCATTCGTTAACCCGCCATCATCTTCAACGGTGGTTAAGGGTTCCGCCAGATAGTTTTCCGTTTCAGACCAGATGGGTTTGGCCGAGAGTTCGGATTCGAGCGAATCGAACCGGATGACATGCATCGGCGGTACGACCAGGATCTCGTCGCTGGTCGCGCGGGCACTCAACAGCTTTTCGATCAGCGCGTGGTCGCCGGGAATTTTTTCGTATTCCCAACCGTATTCCCGGGCCATTTGCCGGGCATGGTTTTCGTAGCGCGGTGATCGTTTGACCCCGGTTTCGATGAAGGCTGCGCGCTGATAGTTCTTTTTCCAGGTGTTTAGAAAACGGTAGGTTTCCCGGGCGGCAGTCTCGCCGTATTTATCGACCAACTCATCGTAGCTCAATTTTTGGTCGCCCAAAAAAACCGTTTTTTTCTGCTGGGAGAAGGGTTCGGTTTTTTCTTCGTACCAGCCGGCCGAAATGTAATAGGTGCCCGGGTATTTTTTGAACTGGTGCCGGTAGGCCTTGTCGCCGCCCAGAAAGAGCGCCATGCAGTCGTGGACCTTGGGAATCGCCAGGGGTACGTCCCGGGCCTGGATGCCGACCGTGCCCCGGCCGCAGACACCATAGCCCACCATGATGTGGTTGCTGCGGCCGGAGGCGGAAATTTCATCGATGGCCGCTTGGAGCTTTTCGCGCAGCAGGTGCGGCCGGTCATGCAGGCCCCCCTCGAGGAATTTGACCCCGATATCGAGGCCGAGTTTTTCAGCGACGGCTTTTATATCCAGCGCCAGAACGGCGCAGGCAATCATGTATGGTTTGGGAGTTGGTGATGATTGGGTCATTTTTCAGGGTTCAAGGTTTAGGGTATAAGGTATAAGGTTTAAGGTTAATGGTTCATGGTTCAAGATTTGGGATTCAAAGGTAAAGCCTAACGGCTAGCACTGAACCTCTGAGCTTCCATGACAATCATGTATCAAAAAAATAGCCACGTTTCCATATATTTGGGATTTTAAATATGTGAAGTTTCATATAAGGTGTTTGGCCATGCCAGTGCCGATACCTGAAACCCGACACCTGAAACCTTTTTTTAGAATCAGTGGCATCAACCGTCGCCGCTGCATAAAATCGCTAACTTTAACTCTTATCGAGAAAGAGTATTTACCATGACTCAATACATCCATGCGGTACCGAATTTCAGCGACGGCCGGCGGCGGGAAGTCATCGCGGCCGTGGTCGAACCGTTGCGTAAGGTTGTAAATGTCAAATTGATCGATTTTTATCCGGATCCGGATTTCAACCGTACCGTGGTCGAAGTCATCGGCCGTCCGGAACCCCTCCAAAAAGCCTTGTTGAACATGGCCGGCAAGGCTTACGAATTGATCGATATGGAAAAGCAGCGGGGCGATCATCCCCGCATCGGCGCCCAGGACACGATTCCCCTGTTTCCGCTGAAAAACATTACCCTGGCAAAGTGTGTCGAACTGGCTGAAAAAATCGGCCAAGATATATTTGATCGTTATGCAGTGCCGGTATACTTCAGCGGTGAAAATGCGCGCAGCGAACCGAGAAAAAACCTGGATTATATCAGAGCGGGCCAGTATGAAGGCCTGAAAGCGGTCGCCCACCTGCCGGAAAGGGCACCCGACATCGGCCCGGCGGCTTTGCATCCCACGGCCGGCGCCACCATCGTCAGTGCCGCGGCAGCCGGACTGGTAGCGGTAAATGTGATCTTGAACACCAACGACGTCAACATCGCCCGAGCCATTGCGAAAATGGTCAGGGGGCCCAGCGGCGGCTTCAGCACAATTCGCGCCATCGGTCTCGCCTTCGAAGAGCGGAATCAGGTTGCTGTCTCCATGAACATGTTCGACACCAACCGCACGCCCATTTACAGGGTCTTTAAGTTGATCGAATCGGAAGCGCAGCGCTATGGCGTGGCCGTGGTCGGCAGCCAGATTGTCGGCACCTTGCCCCAGGAAGCCCTCGTCAATTGTGCCGAGTTTTTTCTCAAACTCGAAGATTTCAATCGCAAGCAGATCATTGAAAATCATTTGCTGGAAATTTAACTTCGAATTGAGAGATTGAGGGATTGAGGGATTTAGGTATTGGGTATTGGGTACTGGGTACTGGCTATTGGGTATTAGATAGTTGCAAAATCAGTTTTACGCAAATTTTGCAGAACGTTTGCTGGCATCTTTGTAAAGCACTAACAAACAGACATTTACACGGTGGTGACAGAATAAATATAGATCCGCCGAAGGCGAGCCAAAAATCTTCAATATTCAATTCCGGCTTGTCCGGGTTAGGTATTTTGGGATTGGGGGATTGAGCGATTACTTATGTAGAATACCTTCAGTTTCTGACAACATGTTGTCAGAAAAATGCGGCCAGGGGCCTAATACCCAATACCTAATACCTAATACCCAATACCTAATACCCAATACCCAGTACCCAGTACCCAGTACCCAATTCCTAATACCCAATACCCAACTCACAGCACCCTCAGATCTTTCGGATAGGGCGTCAAATATTCGAAACCATCCTCGGTCACCACGATCGAATCGCCGACCCGGGCGCCGAACTCTCCTTCAATTGTGATGCCGCCGTCCACGGCAAAGGTCATGCCCGCTTGAAGTAGGGTTTGGTCGCCGTCTTTGAATTCGGGCTGTTCCAGGTAAGAATATCCCACACCTCTGCCGGTGCGATAGCAGATGCCGAAGCCTTCCGATTGATAGACTTCCAAAGCCGCATAGTGAACTTCCTGGGCCTGCACGCCCGGTCGAATCATGTCCAGCGCGGCCGCCTGGGCCTTTAATGCAATTTGATATATTCGGGCGTGTTCGTCCGACACCCGGCCCACAAAATATTCGCGGTCAAACCCCAGCTTGATTTGCTTGAACAGGGTAAAGGGACAAAAGCACATGTAGACCGGGTCGCCTTCAACCAGGCGGCGATTGGTGGGACGCCGGTGAACCATTGACAGGTCCGGGCCGGTTTGCAGGATCTGCAGATCGTGAATCACCGGTGAAATTAATCGATCGAATTCGTGTCGGCCCACAAACTCTGCTGCCCGGCGTGTCCCGGCCGTAATCGCCGCCAACGAAATTTCGTACTCGGGTACGCCCGCAGCAATAGTCTGCACAGCCGCCTCACATATGGCCACTGCGACCTGTCCGGCCTGGCGCATGGTGCTGATATCTTCCGGGCTTTTGACCATGCGCATGTCCGATAAAATTTTCGCTATATCCCGCAGAGCGGAATCGGATACTTTATGCCTTAAATAGGAAACGATCAGCGGGTGGGTTTTAGTCGGCTCGAATCCTATCTTTAGATTTCCGGGCTTGCCGAGCAATTCATCCAGCCTTGCCTGCCATTCGCCGTTGAGGCCGTCCGTCCATTGTCTGATATCCTCGATCCGGGTCATGTTGGCGGCCATTTCGGCCTCCAGGCCGGGGGTGATCAATGTCGGGAAGCCGTTTCGGGGTACTGCCAGGATGGTCGGTCGGCCGAAATCCATGCCCAGGTAGCCCCAAAACCCGGCGAGAAAGTATATGTTGTCCGGGTCGTGGATGACCGCCAGGTCGATGTCCGCGTCGGCGAGACGCCGCTGAAATTCTATAATCCGTTTTTCCTGTAGTTTATGCATGTACTGTGTCCTAAAAAGGCATTGAAGATTGAATATTTACGGTATCGCTTCAGGCTTGGGGCTTCGCTCTTCGAGCTACGACCCCACACGTCGCCTTCGGCTACGACCCGACACGTCGCTCTGTCTTTTTAAATCGATCGATCGACCCAAAGGCCTACGAAGGGACCTTCTCGAATGGTAGAATGGCTTAAACAGTCAACCTGGCGATGGCAAAGATCATGTGCAAACATGATGTGATTTCAATAAGTAGGTGCTAATCCGCGGACTAAAATGTCTAAACTCGAGGATCTCTTCAATATGTAGCGGCGGGGTTTATCCCCGCCAAAACGGCGGATCACACCGCTGACCAAAGATGCATCAACCGCGCGTCCATGCCCTTCAATGAAGATTTCCACGGTCAGGGCGGGGATAAACCCCGCCGCTACGAAGGCTGCTCTTTTACGGCTGCATATGGCCAGTTTACTGATTTAGAGAGATTTAAATGCTTGCAGTACTCCTGCCATTTTAAGCTTGACACCCGAGGGTAACTTCTTTAATCCTAAATAATCCACGCTTTCAAACGGTACATCCAGAACTGCAAATGATTACTTGAAAACCAAAGTTTGTTGTATGATCGGAGTGTCCGTGGATTATTTAATATTTGCTTCGCAAATTGATTGCAAGTTAAATCGCGATACAACCCGGGCTTTGCCCCAACAAAAAGTATTTGCGCTCAGAAAGGAAAGTCTATATGCCAGCTTCCGCGGACGATAATGGTGAAGCATTCGTTCGGTTCGAAAAAATCGAAAAAAGTTTTGATGGCGAAACCCTGGTTATTAAAAATCTTAACCTGAATATTGCTAAAGGCGAATTTCTGACCATGCTGGGCCCCTCCGGGTCGGGCAAGACAACGACCCTGATGATGCTGGCCGGTTTTGAAACGCCGACCCACGGTGAAATTTACCTGGGTGAGCAGCCGATCGGCAACATTCCGCCCCACAAACGCAATATCGGGATGGTTTTTCAGAATTACGCCCTTTTTCCCCACATGACCGTCAGTGAAAACTTATCCTATCCGTTGGAAGTCAGGAAACGACCCAAAAGCGAAATTAAAGACCGGGTTGACAAAGCCCTGAACATGGTCGAGCTGAGGGGATTTGAGGGGCGCTTTCCGGCCCAGTTGTCCGGCGGTCAGCAGCAGCGCGTGGCGCTGGCCCGGGCCCTGGTTTTCGAACCGCACCTGGTGCTGATGGATGAGCCCCTGGGCGCCCTCGACAAGAATCTGCGGGAACAGATGCAGTATGAGATCAAACACATCCACGATGCATTGAATGTCACCGTCGTCTATGTCACCCACGATCAAAGCGAAGCCATGACCATGTCCAATCGGGTCGCCGTGTTCGATGACGGCGTTATCCAGCAGCTCTCCACCCCGGATGTGTTGTACGAAGAACCGCAAAATGCTTTTGTGGCCCAGTTTATCGGTGAAAACAACAAAATCTCCGGCACGGTGACCGAACTCGCCGGCGAACAATGCATCGTTACGGTTGACAGCGGCGAGATCGTCAAGGCCCTCAAAGTCAATGTCGCTGAAACCGGCGAGCGCACCACCCTTTCCCTGCGTCCGGAAAGAGTTACCCTCAACCCGCCGGCCGGCAGCCTCGAGAATATCTTCGAGGGTACGGTCAGAGAATTGATTTACCTGGGCGACCACCTGCGCACCCGCATCAACATCTGCGGCAACGACGAATTCATCGTCAAAGTACCCAATGCGGCCGGCCGTCTGAAGATCGGCCAAGGGGAAAAAATCAACGTGGGATGGACGGCTCAGGATTGTAGAGCACTGGACTTCCTACCTTGACCCGGCTTTTATCTCTACCAGGATCCCATCGTTTCTATACCTGAGAAATCCATCAATCAAATCTCAAATAACAAAACTCAAATCCCAAATAAATTCCAATAACCAATGAACCAAACTCCAAACGTGTTCCCCCTTTGTTAAAGGGGGTTAGGGGGATTTTTTGATAATTGGAATTTGGATATTGTTTGTGATTTGTTATTTGTGATTTGGTGCTTCGGCCTTTTCTAGCTAAAGCATTTATTCCAAGTTTAACATCACGGACGAATTTCCAGGATATCTACGGGATGTGAAACTAGGTCGGCCGAATCCCTCTAAGACGCTCTGATCGGCGTCTTAGCAATTCCACCGTTGTCAGCAGCAAGACCGCCACGGTAATCAGGATCGTCGCCACAGCCAGGATGGTCGGGCTGATCTGTTCGCGGATGCCCACCCACATTTGACGCGGAATCGTGCGCTGCTCAAAACCGGAAAGAAACAGGACCACCACAATTTCATCGAATGAAGTCATCAGGGCGAACAGAGCGCCGGAAATGACCCCCGGCAATATCAACGGCATGACCACCTTACGAAATGTGGTAATTGGCGCGGCACCCAGGCTGGCGGAAGCCCGGATCAGATTATGGTCGAAGCCCATCAATGTTGCGGTCACCGTGATGACGACAAACGGTATGCCCAAGGCGGTATGGGCCAGAATGAGTCCGGGGAAGGTTTGGGCCAGGCCGACTTTGGAATAAAAGAAGAACATGCCGGCGGCGGTGATGATCAGCGGAACAATCATGGGCGAGATGAGGAGACCCATTAACGGCACCCTGAAGGGCGTCTGCGGCCGGCTCAACCCCCAGGCCGCCAGGGTGCCGAAAAAGGTCGCAAAGATGGTGGCAAAAAAGCCGATAATGACGCTGTTTTTAATCGAATGGATCCACTGGGGGTTGGTGATCGTATCCTCGTACCAACGCGTGGAAAATGCATCCGGATCGAGCGTCAGCATCCCCTGGGTGAACGTGAAATACGGTTCGGCGTTAAACGAAAGCGGCACCAACACAACAATCGGTGCAATCAGGAAAAACAATATCAATCCGCAGATAATTCTGAAAGCATAATACCAGGTTTTTTCAAGCCGACCGGCGTAAGTGGGAAGAGGCATAAAAATAATCCGTATTTTGTCTGGGAATTTCCTATTTCAAAAATCTCCGGACACCCTGCGGAATCAGATAATGTCTCAGGCATGTACGGATTATTTTTGAAGTCGGAAGTCGGAATGCGGAATTCGGAAGTAAAATAAGGATTCCATCCCACATAATTTATTTACTTCTCAATAGAACTCCAGCAAATAATTTTGATTATATAATTTCTCCGCCCGTTACAATATCCCATACAGAGTCATAAGTCGCTATCACCGACCAAATTGGTTTTTTCGTTCTATTAACGGGCGGAGAAATTATCCGAGCTTCATATTCTCGATGCCGACAATCCGATTGTACAGCCAGTAGATAACCATTACACCTCCCAGCAAAATCGTGCCCATGGCGGCGGCCAGGCCCCAATTCAAGGTTTTGCTCATGTGCAGGGCGATAAAGTTTCCGATCAACTGGCCGGAAGCGCCGCCCACCAAAGCCGGTGTGATGTAGTAGCCGATGGCCAGAATGAACACGAGCAAACCGCCGGCGCCGATGCCCGGAATCGTCAGCGGCAAATAAATCTGACGAAACGCGCGAAACGGATTGGCCCCCAGCGAACGCGCCGCCTTGACGTAGTAGGGCGAAATCGTTTTCATAACACTGTAAAGCGGCAATATCATAAACGGCAGCAGAATGTGGGTCATGGCTACCAGGGTTCCGGTCATGTTATACACCATGCGCACGCGCTGTTCATCAGCGACAAAACCCAGCCAGACAAAGATGTCGTTCAATACGCCCTGTTTCTGCAGCAGCACGATCCAGCTGGTGATGCGCACCAGCAGGGACGTCCAGAAGGGCAGCAGTACGCATATCATCAGCAGGTTGCTGATCCGAACCGGCAGCGTGGACAGCAGGAAAGAGACCGGATAACCCAAAACCAGACACAGGGCGGTCACGGCCAGGCTGACCCACAGGGTGCGAAACCAGATTCGATTGTGGATCTGCTGCACCTGCGGTTGGGATTCGATCTGGTTGTCCACATCATATTTCAAATCAAATGCCGCCAGATAGTGGGTCGTGGTGAACCGTTTTCCCATGCGCTTGATAACCACCCAGGTTTCACGGTCTTTCCAACCCTTGGCGACCGCGATCATTTTTTCTTTGAACGGCCCGTCTTTAATCCGTTTGACTTTCCGACCCGTCTTATTGAGCAGGCTGCGCATACCGGATTTTTCGTAATTCAGTCGCAGGGTCACCTGGCCCAGGGTCCGATTTTTGCGCAGGGTTTTCAGCTCTTCCGCCATGGCCGCAAAAGCCGCTTCAGCGGGCAATCCCGCAGTTTCATCCCAATTTTGCAACGCCTTGACGGTTTGGGGCATTAAATCGACGACCTCGGGCGTATGAACGCTGAGGAACAGCATGTCGAATATCGGGATTAGAAAGGCAAACAGAATTAATAACAGGGTCGGCACGACAAATAGAAAGGAGCGAATCTTGTTCCTTCGCTCAGCCCGCCGCAGGCTGACCTTTAGCGGGGTACCGTCGGCTGTCGTTATCTGTTTAGCTTGATCCTGCATGGGGGTATCATTTTGACTCGAGTGAGCATTCATCCAACTATTCCGATGATCCAGAGCCTGCTTGGCAGACTTCGAATACCATGGAGTGCTGGAGTTTTGGAGTAATGGAATATTGGGTTTGACAACCGAATGATATCATTGAACTACGAAGGGCGGGCCAGAAGTAAAGCCCGCCCTTTCGACCCGATAATATCAGCTGTACTTTCTCAATCAGATCAAAAACCAATTGAGAGTTATTCGTTGTCCGTCTCTCGAACAATTCTATTTATGATTCCGCCGGGACGGAATAACGATTAACCAATAACCAATAACTAATAACACCTAAATGAGCTCATTTCGATCATTTAGGGCACTATTTTGCCATCCAGGCACTGTAGCGTTTCAGGACTTCATCTTGGTGGTCGGCCCACCATTCGTCGTCTGTGGCCAAGGCATTCTTAAAATTGGCCGGCGCAGTCGGCATATGCGGTGCCATCTGAATATCGGTGCCGGTGTAGGTCTTGATTAGCGGTACGGAAGACTTTCGCGTCGGGCCGTATGATATCCAGCTGGCCTGGTCTGCGAGAGCCTGGGTGCTGGTGGAGAATTTTAGAAAATCCAGAGCAGTCGCCTTTTTCTTCGTTCCTTTTAAGATGGCATAGTAGTCCATGTTATATACCTGGTGATCCCAGATAATTTCAAACGGCTTATTTTCTTTGACCTGGGCATTGAATATACGTCCATTATAAGCCGTAGTCATAACCACTTCACCGTCGGCGAGCATCTGGGGGGGTTGAGCGCCAGCTTCCCAGAATATCAGATTTGCTTTGATAGAATCGAGTTTTTTGAAAGCACGGTCCAGGCCTGCGGGAGTTGACAGGACTTCATACACATCTGAAGGCGGCACGCCGTCGGCCATCAGTGCAAATTCCATTGCCACGACCGGTCGTTTGCTGATGGCGCGCATTCCCGGGAATTTTTTTGACATCAAAAAAATCAGCAAGTTTTGACGGTTTTTCTCCCGGAAATTTAGTCTTATCGTAGGCTACAATGGTGGTCCAAACGATGGTGGCCACGCCGCATTCGTGAATCGCGCCCGGCAGAAAATCCTCACTCGCCGGTGTGCCGTCCGCGGCCGGGGCCAGTATGGCTGGATCGATCGCTTCAAAAAGGCCCTCGTCGCAGCCGCCGGTGAGATCCTGTTTCTCGACATCGACAAGGTCCCAAGTGACATTGCCGGATTGAACCTGGGCTCTGATTTCGGCCAACCCGCCATTGTAGACTTCAGCATTTACTGTGTTGCCTGTTTTTTTCATGAACGGTTTCTGGTAGGCTTCGATCTGGCTTTGTGAAAACGCTCCCCCGAATGATGTAACCGTGATCGATTCCGCCGCCAGCAGCGCTGCGCTCGGCACCAACAGCAGGATCGCTGACAGTGCCCATACACATTGCCAATTCTTTCGAAACAGTTTCATAACTCTCTCCTTTCAATCGATTATGATGGGTTAAGGGTGGATAATTCATTATTAGTGAGATTTGTGATCCTAATTTCGATACAACAACTTAATGAACTTGTAAAGACTAAATTTGTTTCAGTCTTTTGCTTGCAGTCGATCTCCGGAGGTCAAATAATGGGGTTGAATGGATGGTTACGGAGCTTTTGCCTTAATTTTGGTTGGAAAGAGTGATCTCAGCTGGCCAGCAATAGGGCGGTTTATGGGTTTTCCGCCGGAGGTGGATCAGGTTTCGGGTGTCGGGTTTCGGGCTTCGGGTGTCGGGTTTCGGGCTTCGGGTTTCGGGTTTCGGGTGTCGGGTGTCGGGTGTCAGGGAACCAAGGTTTTAAATCCTCTTATGAAACATTTTGTTTATCTCTCGCAAAGGCGCAAAGCTCGCAAAGGAAAGGATTTAAAATGTTAATAATCTTAGTGCCTTGGCGTCTTTGCGAGAAAATTATCAGTTTCTTTTTGTGATCAGACCGGCTGTCCTTTTGCCGGAGGCCGCCGCTCTTGTGAAACTACGCCTATATTAACCCCAATACAGGGTATTAAATCGTGCTCGTGCTCGTTCTCGAAGCTTTTGAGCTGCTTTCAGTATCGCGGACAAGCACGAGTACAACGACGAGCACGATTTAAATACCTATATGGGATTCAAATAGATGTTTCATATAAGATCGCAGGTAGAGGGTACAGGTACCCATGTATGTTTGCTGATCTCTATCCTCTGCATACCGCCGCGTCTTGTGGGGTCGTAGCCCGTAGGGCGAAGCCCCAAGCTCGGAGAGCGAAGACGGGTCATCTGACCTCTGCCCCTGACTTCTGTCATCTGTCATCTGACCTCTGACTTCTGTCATCTGACCTCTGACTTCTGTCATCTGACCTCTGACTTCTGTCATCTGACCTCTGTTCCCTGACACCCGACACCTGAAACCTTCTGCACTAATCAAGATTAAACAAAATATCATTCTCCCGATAAGACTGCTCCAGCTTTTCCTGGTGGGCTTTCAGCCGACCACCGTCGCGGCTGGCAAGTTCCAGAACCAGATAGTTTATGATGCAGGAGATCGTGGCCGGACTGCCGATAAAGGGGATATGCTTTGAGGGAGCCACCAGCGACAGATGGGCAACTTCGTTCAACGGGCACAGGGGGCTGTCGGTAATCACCAGCAGGGTGTGGTCCAGGCGCCGAACGATTTTGCCGAGGCTGATTAGTTCATTGGGATAGCGCGATGTAGCGATGATCACTGCCAGGCTGTCCGGTTCGGCTATGGTCAACCAATCGATGGCGGCGCTGTCGCTGCCTTTCAGGATGCGGACATTTTGACGCACCTTGGTTAGCGACCATCCTAAGTAATACGCAAAGGTGTAGGACAGGCGTGAACCGATGACAAATATGGACTCGCTTTTTTCGAGGTAGTTTACCACCTGATTTAAATCGTCCATATCAATCGATTCGAAAAATTGTTTTAGATTGTCCATCTCCTCAAAGAGAACCCGGCTGAGGCGATCGGTGCCCGGTCCCTTGACTCCGGATAAATCCGAGCGGTCCAGCAGCGTCAATTCGGTGTCGACGAAGTCCCGCAGTGACTGCTGGAAAACGCTGTACGCTTCGTATCCCAGCTGACTGACAAACCTTACCACCGTTGCCTCGCTGACATTGCAGGTTTCAGCCAGCTCCTTGGTGGTCATGAAAACCGCTTTGCGAGGATTGTCCAGAATGTATTTGCCAAGAATTTGGCCTTTAGGGGTCAGAGAGTGTTGCTGCTCGACCAATCGCTTCATCATATTCATATTTTGTCCCATGAACGATATTTGCCAACAGAAGATAAATAAGTATCATACTTAAAAGGTATTTTAAATAGCAATTTGATATTTTTTCTTTCATATTGAGTTTCAAAAAATTTATATTTATTACAATTATATATGATCTATCTATAAATAAAATTAAATAAAATTATTGTTTTTTTCTTTTTGGGTTGACAGGATTTGTTTCATTATTGTATGGACTTCAGAACCATTTAGTTATAACCGGTTTTCAATATCGGAAAAAAATGAGGTAACTGCCTATGTTTGGAAAATATAAACCACTCTGGGGAAAACCGTCGGCGCTGAATTCAGCCTATGACGCCGTTATCATCGGCGGCGGACTGCACGGGTTGGCGACCGCCTATTTTCTGGCCCGGGATCACGGGCTGACCAATGTGGCCGTGATCGAAAAACGCTTCATTGGATTCGGCGGCTCCGGCAGAAATACCGCGATTGTGCGCGCCAACCAGCGGACGCAGGAAAATTTGCCGCTTTACCAGGAGGCGCTCGATCTCTGGCCCATATTGACCAAGGAACTCGACTACAACCTGATGTTCTTCAACTGCGGCAATTTGAACCTCTGCCACAGCGAGGCGGCCATGAGCGCCGCCCGGCTGCAAATCGCTTCGGCCCAGTTCAACGGCATTGAAAGTCACCTCATCGATGCCAAGCAATGCAAAGAAATGGTGCCGGCCCTCAACATATCCGAGGATATCACCTATCCCATCTTCGGTGCCATGTACCACCCGCCTGGTGGTATTGTGCGGCATGATGCGGTGGTGTGGGGATTGGCTAAGGGAGCTGCCAAACACGGGGTGCATATCCATCAGCAAACCGCGGTTACCGGGATCAATGTTGAAAACGGTAAAATCGTGTCGGTGGAAACCGACCGGGGCAAGATCAACACGCCCAGGGTATTGAATGCGGCCGGCGGCTATTCGGCGGCCATATCCTACGAAATGCTGGGCATCAAGCTGCCCATCAGCGTCTTGAACATCCAGGCCATGGTCACCCAGCCCCTGAAGCCGATTTTAAACCATGTGGTCTCCTCCGGCGCCTATCACGCCTATGCCAACCAGACCCTGAAAGGGGAGATCGCCACCGGAGCGCACATGGATCCCTGGCCCAACTACACCACCCTGTCGACCGCTTATTACATCAAACACCAGGCCGAAGCCCTTTCGGAGATGCTGCCCTGCCTGAGGGGTGTGCGCTTCATGCGGCACTGGTCGGGATTGGCCGACATGACACCTGATATGGCGCCGATTATGGACGGCAACGATCAGATCGAAGGCTATTACATGGACTGCGGCTGGGGGTATTTCGGCTTTAAATCCTGTTCCGCGGCCGGCAAATACATGGCCCAGTTCATGGCCAGCGGTGCTTGTCCGCCGATTTTAAAGCCCTTTACACTGCGGCGCTACGAGCAGCATCGCCTGATGGGGGAGATTGCGACACCGGTTTACTATGGGCCGTGGAACTAGGGTATCGCCGTCATAATAGGTAGAATAGGTCCTATAGGTCATATAGGACTTATAATAAAATAGGTCCAATATGTCATATAAAACTTATAATAGATAGGATAGATTATCTCTAGTCATTTCAGCGCAAATAGATAACATTCACACAAATTGTTGATTTTCTAAGTATCCTTTTGAGGAGGAGTATATGGCCTTAACAATCACCTGTCCCATCTGCGGCAAGCGCAACGGGTATGAATTTCGTTTTGGGGGCGAAGAGAAAGGTCCCCGCCCCGACGAGGAGAGCTTAACGCCGACAGCTTGGAGTGATTACGTGCATATGAATCAGTCGGTGGCCGGGATTCAGCAGGAGTGGTGGTTTCACCGGGACGGCTGTGGTTCCTGGTTCACCATCCACCGCAATACCACAACCAACCTTGAAGTAGATCAATCGGAGGCAACATCATGAGTCGGCTGGAAAATGTGCCTACCTTACGAATAGATCCTGCGCAACGCATTCCGTTTAACTATGCCGGCCGTTCACACCAGGGTGTGGCCGGGGAAACCATCGCCACCGCCTTGTATGCCGGCGGCACCCGTGTTTTTGCGCGAAGCCTGAAATACCATCGGCCGCGCGGCCTGTACAGTCTGGACGGCGAATGCTCGAACACCTGTATGGAAGTCAACGGCGTGCCCAATGTGCGTACCGAAAATACACTGCTCAAAGCCGGGATGTCGGTGAATGCTCAAAACGTCAAAGGAACCCCCGACACTGACCTGATGGGTTTCATGGACAAAATGGATTGGGCCATGCCCGCCGGCTTTTACTACCGCACCATGCACAAGCCGGCTCAGGTCTGGCCGCTGGCTTTGAAGCAGGTTCGCAAGGTGGCCGGGATCGGCAAAATTACTCCGGATTTTCAAATTCAGGGAATTTACGATGAGATATATCCCCAGGCGGATGTGTGCGTCATCGGCGGCGGACCGGCGGGAATGCTGGCGGCTGTGGCGGCTGCCGAAAAGGGACTGCGCGTCATTTTGTTGGAAGCACGACCATGGCTGGGCGGCTTTTTTGACTATCGCACTGCAGCCTATAATGAAGATCAGCCGCTCTATCAACGTGCCCGGGATCTGGCCGAGCGGGTCGCGCAAATGGACAATGTGCGTGTATTTACGCATACCGCCATGGTCGGTGCCTACAACAACAACCTGATTACGGCCTTTCAGATCGGCGGCGAGACGGATGCTTTCAGTGAGCGCTATATCGAAATCAGGGCCGAAAGTGTGGTCGTCGCCACCGGCTGCATCGAGCGGCCGCTGCTGTTTGAAAACAACGAGCGTCCCGGCGTGATGCAGATCGGCTGCGCGCACCGGTTGGCCCATACCTACGGCATCCTGGCCGGCAGCCGGGCGGTTTTCAGCATCGCGCACGACCTGGGGTTGGAGGCTGCCATCGATCTGCATGACCGGGGATTGAAAATCGCCTGCGTGGCGGATATCCGCGAAGACGGTCAGGATGTTGATCTGATCGGGAAACTGCAGGCGCGCAACATCGCCTATTTAAGCGGTTGGGTGGCCGCCGAAGCCCATGGCAAAACGACCGTTGAAAAAGTCACCCTGGTTACCAACCAGGGCACCCTGCCCAAAGAATATGACTGCGATCTTTTGGTGGCCTCGGCCGGGCTGACACCGGTCACCGGTCCGCTGACCATGGCCCAGGCCCGGCTGGAATATGACCATCACACCGGATTTTTCCTGGCGCGGAATCTGCCGGCCCAAATGCACGCCGCCGGCCGCTTGCTGGGATTGAGCCATCCCTGGTCCATCGAAACATCCGGCACCCTGGCCGGCCTGCAGGCGGCGGTGGATTGCGGGGCTGAGGCCGCAGGCGAGATCGATCAGGTCCGGCAGAACCTTGTCACCTTGGCGGGGCCGGACAAGGGCTGCAAGATGGTGACGGCACCGGTCAAGGGGCGCAAAACATTCATCTGCTTTGATGAAGATACGACCATCAAAAATATTAAGCAGGCCCTGGAAATGGGCTTTGATGCGGCCGAGTTGATTAAACGATTTACGGCCGCCGGCACGGGACCGGGGCAGGGCGGTATCCCCGGGCACAACCTGCCGCTGTTTGTGGCCCAGTATCAGGCCGATTCGACGGTTGCCGCCAAACCGACCACCCTCAGGGCCCCGCTGGTGCCGACCCTGATTGCCACCTACGCCGGCCGCAATCATGACATGTGCAAGCGCACGCCGTTGCATGATTCCCAGAAAAAAGACGGGGGGATTTTCCGCCGGATTGGGGTCTGGCGGCGCGCCCGCTATTTTTCACAGGACTACACCTGCCGCGAGGAAATTGAAAATGTGCGCCAAAACGTCGGCATGCTGGATTCATCGACCCTGGGAAAGTTTAAAATCTGGGGCCCGGATGCCTTGAATGCCTTGCAGCGGGTCTATGTGGGTGACATGTCGAAGATCGCGGACGGAAAAATTAAATACTCGGCCATGTGCAACGACGACGGCAATATCATCGACGACGGGGTGGTGGTCAAACACGGCGAGAATGAGTATTATCTCACCACCTCAACCGGCCGGGCCGGGGCCACGGTGGAGTGGCTGCGCTATCACACGCGCTATGACGGCTGGAATTTCAACATGGTCAATCTGACCGATGCCCTGGGGGTGATCAACCTGGCCGGACCGAATGCCCGAAAGGTTCTGGAGAAAATCACCGATGCCGATGTCTCCAACGAGGCCTTTCCATATGCGGCCTACCGTGAGTTCAGCATCCAAGATGAGATTGCCGTGCGATCCATGCGCCTGGGGTTTGTGGGCGAACTTTCCTACGAACTGCATGTGGCGGCATCCTATATGCAGACGGTTTGGGATCTGCTGATGCAGGCCGGCGAAGAATTCGGGATCCGCAATTTCGGACTGGAAGCCCAAAACGTGCTGCGGCTGGAAAAAGGGCACATTATCATCGGGGCCGAATCGGAAATCCGGACCACCCTGCATGACGTGGGACTGAGTTTTTTGTGGTCGCGTCATAAACCCGGCGCCAAAACGGTCGGTGCGGCGGCCCTGCAGCAGACCGAAAATCAGGAGGGGCGCCTGAAATTGGTGGGATTTAAAATGGAAAATCCCGCGCGGGCGCCCAAAGACGGATCCATCATCGTGGAAAACGATATCAAGGGTTATGTCTGCACGGCACGGCAAAGTTCAGCCCTGAACGAAGCGTTGGGAATGGCCCTGGTGGATGCGTCCCTGGCAGAGGAAGGCCGGCGGCTGCAGATTTATGAAGACGAATGCGAGGGTCAGCTTCTGTATGCAACCGTGGTTCCGACGCCTTTTTATGATCCTGAAGGCCAAAGAATGAAAATGTGAGGTAAAAAATGGCAGAAAATATTATCAGGCGCTCCCCGGTAACATTCGACGGCACGCCTGCCCGAACAGAGATGCGCCACAGCTGGACAGTCACACTTGAGTACGAAGACCAGGGCGATGGACCCTGGCTGATCGATTTGAGCCACCGGGCCCGCTGGGATCTGCAGGATCGAGAGATCGACGCCATCCAACCCTGGGGATTGCCTCTACCGGATAGCCCGGGCCGCTGCTCCTATAAAAATGGCATTTTGATCAATCGCATGAATCGGACTCAATCCGCCCTATGGTATTTAACCGGGGATCCACCGGATTCCCCGGAGGGCGCGGCCTATACGGACGTCACCGATGCCACTGTTTTTCTGGCTTTAATTGGAAAAAACCTGGCATCAGTAATCGAAAAACTGACAGCACTGGATTTTTTTAATCCTTTAAATCAACCGCCTTTTTTGCTACAAGGACCACTGGCCCATGTCCCCTGCCAGTGCGTGATGTTGGAAAGATCCCCGGATCGATCCGGCCTTTTGTTCACCTGTTCCAGGGGCTATGCCCGGGACATGGTCCATGCCGTGCTGGATGCCGGGGCGGAGTTCGGAATGCGGCCGGCCGGGGAGGCTGTGTTTCATAACTGGCTTGCGGAATTGAAAATTGAAAATTGATTTTTGATTATTTAAGGATGGACGATCGCCAATGACTAATGACTAATGACAATTGACGAATTGATGAATTTTTGGAATGTCGAATGTCGATTGACGAATGACCATTAAAATGACTAATGACTAATGAATAATGAAGAATTAAGGAATTCTGTCTAATTTTAACTACATTGCTATAAGATATTGCTTCAACGTGTTGCTATTCGCATGATCCACGTGAATGTGTTGCGACTCCAGGCGGGGATAAACCCCGCCGCTACAACCATAGTTTCGCCGTGACAAGTAGGGGCGGGATTTATTCCAGCCTGCTTATAGGGCCTATTAATTGCCTTTAATTTAGACAGGATATACAGAATTATACCACGATTGTCGGAAATTTAATTTGTCCTGTTGATCTTGTAAATCCTGTCAAAAAATACAAATAGAGTCCAATTACCAGTTTTAAGACATAAGGAAGCCATTATATGACCCTTGAAGAAAAAATTATCGGTTTGTTGGAAGAACAAAAAATATCTTATGAAATTGTCGAACATGAGCCGGTTTATACCAACCCGGCCATGGCTGAAGCGCTTCAGGTCGACGAATCCGAGACCGTCAAATCCCTGGTCCTGAAGACCAAAGAAGAGCAAATGATCGTGCTGGTCCTGCCCGGCAACAAGAAGGTCAACTGGAAAGCGGCTGCCGCCGGTGCCGGCACTAAAAAAGTATCCTTCGCCAAACCGGATGAGGTCAGCGAGTCGGTCGGCTGCGAGGTCGGCTGTGTTCCGCCTTTCGGGCATTTCACCACCCTGCCGATCTATCTGGATCCGGAGCTGGCGAAAAAGGATTTTGTCTACTTCAACCCGGGCGTTCACGACAAATCGTTTAAAGTCAAAGGCTGGGATTTACGAAAACTCTGCAAACCTTAAAGTAATTACTTAAATCCGAAAATCATTTTTATTAAGAAATAATATAACTATATTGCGGATTGCGGAATTCGGATTGCAGATTTTTAAATGGAAATAATCTTATTTTAATCTTTTCATACGGGGTTCAATTCGCTATGAAATTTACCTGATGCAATTAATGCATATCTGTTGCTCGGTGTTTCAAGGGCTTTGATTAAACAAATAGCGAATAATCCAATACCAAATCCGCAATCCGAAATCCGCAATCCGCAATCAAATAAGGGGGTTTTGAGTTATGAATAAAAAATACGATGCAATTATTATCGGTGCCGGTGTGATCGGCTGTCCCATCGCTTACGAACTGACCAAGATGGGACACAAAACCTTGAACGTCGATAAATTGGACGATGCCGGCATGGGCTCTACGGCGGCCTCCTGCGCCATCGTGCGTGCCCACTACTCCACCGAGGATGGAGTGGCTTTTGCCTACGAAGGCTTCAAATACTGGCTGGAATGGGAAGACTACCTCGGCCACGTCAACGATGAAAAGGGACTGGCCAAGTACATGAACACGGGCTCCATCCTGATAAAGTCCCAGGGCCATGACTGGCGCAAGGTCAAAAAGCATTATGACGCCGTGGGCGTCGACTACGAGGAATGGAGTGTCGAAAAGGTCAAGGAAATGGTGCCGGTCTACGACCTGCACGAAAACTGGCCGGTCAGACGCCCCGATGATCCTGAGTTTTTCGACGAACCCACCAAGATGCTGGAAGGCGCCTTGTTCTGTCCCGAAGGCGGCTATGTCAACGATCCCGAACTGTCGGCCCACAACATCATGCGGGCCACCGAAGCCAAAGGCGGAGAGTTTATGTTCAATGCCGAAGTTACGGAGGTTCGCAGCCAGGACAACCAGGTGCTGGGAATTACCCTCAAAGATGGGACCCAAATCGATGCGCCGGTGGTCGTCAACGTGGCCGGACCCCATTCGTATAAAATCAATCAAATGGCCGAGGGCGTTTATGAACAGTGCAACATCAAGACCAAGGCCTTGCGGCACGAGGTCATGCACACCCCGGCGCCCGACGGCTATGATTACTTGAACGACGGCTACCACACCTCGGACGGTGACGTGGCCTGTTACTATCGCCCGGAAGTCGGCAACATGGTTTTGATCGGCAGCGAGGATCCCGAGTGCGACCCCCAGGAATGGGTGGATCCCGATGATTTTTATGCCGGCGAGGGGGAAACCGGCCGCAACAATCAACTTTCCGAAGACCAGTGGAAGGCCCAGACCTATCGCTGCGCCAAGCGGTTCCAGGGGCTGCAGATTCCCAACCAGCCCCGCGGTGTTTGTGACCTTTATGATTGCTCCGATGACTGGATTCCGATCTACGACAAGTCGAGCATGAAGGGCTTTTACATGGCCATCGGCAGCAGCGGCAACCAGTATAAAAACGCGCCGGTCGCCGGACGCATGATGGCGGAGTTGATCGATGCCTGTCAGAAAGGACTCGATCACGACAAGGAGCCTTTTCAATTCAAGCTGCCGCATTTGGGGCGCACGATAAACGTAGGCTTTTTTTCACGTAACCGTGAAATCAACTATGACAGCAGCTTCTCGGTGAACGGATAACCGCGAATTAAATTAAAGTGTCAGGTTTCAGGTGTCAGGTAAAAGGCTAAAGGATAAAGGCAAAAGGCCAGAAAGCTTGGAGGCTTGAAAGCTGGGAAGCAAAGACAATCTTGCATCGCATACTTTTGTGATCGATAGTTGCTTTGTGTTAAAAATTCAAAATTTAATTCATTAATCGAAAGCAGGGCTTTACCCACTCCGGGTGAAGTCCTGTTTGAATTATGGATGTATGCTCAATTCAGAACTAGTAACTGCTGTTTAAATGTGTCAACTTTGGGGGATGTCAGATTGCGGAACGCGGATTGCGGATTGCAGATTTCGGATTGCGGATTTATGGAATCGCTACGCTCTATCAATTATTAGATAGAATTCCTCAATCCCTGAATTCCTCAATCCCCAAATCCCTCAATTCCTAATTGAATCATATCTATGAAACCGGATATAGTTATCAGACAAGTGATATTGGATGACCTGGACCGCTGCCACCGGATTGAACAATTGGGCTATGGATCATCTGAGGCGGCAACTGAAGAAAAAATTCTTAAGCGGATAAAAGTATATCCCGAGGGATTTTTGGTGGCGGTGAACGACGGAGAAGTAATTGGTTTTGTCAATAGTGGTGCCACCAATAAAGTCGATCTTTCGGACGAAAGTTTCAAAGACATGGTCGGACACGATCCCGCGGGCCGCAATCTGGTGATTATGTCGGTGGTCGTGCATGAGAAATATCAAGGACAGGGTATTGCGGGATTACTGATGAAGAGATTTATTTCGAATGCAGAAAAAGCCGGCCAGGAAAATATCTTTCTGATTTGCAAAAGCCCGTTGATTGCGTTTTACGAAAAGTATGGTTTTGAATATTTGGGGGAATCCAAGTCAAGCCATGGCGGGTTTAAATGGCATGAGATGGTTCTTAAGTTATAGCGTTTCGCGAAATAGCGTTCCGGTATATGAAACTTCAAATAGATTGAGGGCTGTTGAATGGATTCGATTTTATTATTCTCATTTAGACAGGATCGACAGGATTATTTGGAATTTTTTTGCCTGCGGCGAGGGCCCTTTTGGCCGAAGGCCGCATTATCCTAATTATCCTGTTGATCCTGTCCAATTACTTTTTTTTGATAGGAATCCATTCCTTTTTTTTGACAAGCAGTATCCAGGTAGCGAGAAAATGAAATTATATGTCTGTGTAAAACATGTGCCGGATTCGGCAGCCAAAATTACCATCATTGGAAACAATCAGATCGACGAATCCGTCACATTTTTGATGAATCCTTATGACGAGCATGCCATTGAAGAGGCGGCCCGGCTCAAACGGCAGGTGGGGGAAGCCGAGATCGTCGCCGTCTGCGTCGGAAAAGCGGATGCCGCCAATACCATCCAATCGGCGTTGGCCATGGGGGCCGACCGCGGAATCCTGGTCACGACCGACAGCCGACCGGACAGCATGTTGACTGCCCGGGCACTGAAGGCCGCCATCGAGCAGGACGGCCAGGCGGACATTATATTTACCGGCAAAGAATCCATTGACAGCGAAGGATTTCAAACCATGCACCGACTGGCGGCAGCCATGGATATGCCGGCGGCTTCGGGGGTTGAGTCGTTTGCATGGGAGCAGGACCGGGTGGTTGTAGAATGCGACCTGGAAGCCGGCGCCAGAGAGGTGATCGAGATGTCGCTGCCCTGCGTGATCGGATGCGGCAAAGGCTTGAACAAGCCCAGCTATCCAACCCTGCCGGCCATTATCAAGGCCCGCAAGAAGGAGGTGCGGAAAATCGAGCTGCAAACGCTGAACATCGAGAAGCCGGCCGGCAGCATTGAAATCCTCGAATTGAGGCCCGCCGTTGAAACGCGCGAACCGAAAGAAGTGAAGGGCTCGCCGGAAGAGATCGTCGATGAATTGGTGCGGATACTTAAGGAGGAAGCAAAGATAATTGCTGAGCAGTAAATAACAAACAATAATCCCCTCCAACTCCCCTTTAAAAAAGGGGAGAGCAAACTCCTGCCAACACGATAAGAGGAAGCCGGGGAGGGCAGTCTTCCCCCTTTTCTAAAACTGGCCCTTACCCACACATGAGACCGGGGTTCAAGGCCCAGATTTCAGGGGAGATTGATATTTCTTATGTGTCATCAAAGCATACATCTCGGTAGCAGTATCCAGTTTGAGAAGTCCACGCCAGATCGTCTGGGTGCCAGGATTACCGTCGCTTTTTCTTCCCATGAAGCCACCGATGCCTGCGAGCATGAAAATAGCCTCTTGC
>Ga0209367_1002323_pt1 | contig 24998 bp, 12 predicted proteins | sample WorMetLIZISLAND2_FD_187412 | JGI IMG/M metagenome (GOLD analysis project Ga0209367, IMG submission 187412) | Marine gutless worms symbiont microbial communities from Max Planck institute for Marine Microbiology, Germany - Olavius geniculatus... ... | reverse complement strand
GACGCGCGAAAGCCTATAGCATTTCCAGTTCAGTAGTTATAGTTTCGAAAATCGCATATCACTTGGACTCGGCCCATCGGGACCATAATACACATCGGCCATAGGCGCGTGTGGCGTTGGCGACGGCGCCTCCTTGTGAATGATATAAACTTGCGCAGCCCGATATCGCGAAAAAATCAGTAAAACCCCCTATTTTGGCGTTCAAGGTCATCCAAGGTCATTGAATTTGGTGGCAATCGAAAGCCAGTATACGATTTCCTATTAGTGATTAATTGTAACCTAAGCCCTATCTCGCACCGTTACTGAGATACAGCGAGTTTTTGGCCGAAAATCGCAAATTTTGACCACCCCCCTCTCATTTAGCGCCCTCGTTTGGGGTGACCCCCTTCGAATTTATGGAAAAGCTTTACGGTTTCTGAAACTAGAGTCTTCCGGGCAGCCGATGGTGAAGATTTGGAGATCCTAGCTTGGACCGTTTTTGTCTGATCCACCCGTGTGACGGATGGACAGACAGACGGACGGACGGACGGACGGACAGAATTGCGATGGCTAAGACGCGCTGAAGTCAGAGCTGCTTTCGCGCAGCTGCTTTCGTGCGTAAAAACTGGCACAGTGGTTACTCCGAACCTGGGAAAACGTTACAGTCACACCATTTTTAAAATAATTTTATTACGCGCGAGAGCTAACATAGCAGAGCGTATTAGCTGTCTTGGTGTCTGTCTTGGTGTCTTGGTGTTTTGGTGTCTGTCACAACCCGGTACCGATCGGAGTCCATGCGAGATAGACTTCCGGTGTTCACCATATAATAGCTTAGAGTCTCTAGTATTTTGTGACAAAGTTTCATGCCACTGGGTGAAAGGGGTCCCCACGAACGAGGGGTAGAAAGAAGGGCACCCCCTTAAAAAAGCGTTATTTCACCGTTGTTGGCTCTCTTAACGTGAAAATGGTTGCAGATAGGCACAGACATGCTGCTTATCATTACAGGCACTGGCGACAGGCTTCTTAAGATTGTCAACATTGATGACCTTGATTGACCTTGAACCCTAAAAATAAAGAGTTTTAGTGATTTTTTGGCGATGTTTGGCTGCTAAAGAGTGAATTACGACGAAATGGATGGAGATAGACCGAGATTACCTGCGAACAGGTACTGCTATAGGCTCTCGCGCGTCTCATGAGCATTAGCTCATATTTCTTGTACTTTTTCGCTTTTGTTTGAGTTAGGAGCTCGTACGAGACAGGCACAGTGGCGTATTTAGGGGGAGGGCCACGGTGCGATGCCCCCTCTTTGGCCGGACCATGAAAATTTTTTACAGGCGACTTTATATGAAAAGGTGCGTTTTTTGCCATTTTCCAGCAAGAACTGCAAAATTCAACAATGTGTGATGGTTTTTTGCGTTTCCAAATTTCAAAAAAATGGGCAAATTTGCGGTTTCCATTGAACATTCAGAAGCAAAAAGTGTTTCAGCTTGCCATGGCCCCCCTTTGCCAAATCATAAATACGCCACTGGACAGGCATACGTATTTTATTCTATTCTGTCAACATATTTTATTATGTAGCCGTCCTAATGGATCACACTACGGGTATTGCACATCCATTTGTCTGTCTGTCCGTTTGCGTGTCCGTCTGTCCAGTAAAAGCTAAAATCGGCCTGGACGTTTCTCAGGACAAGAGTAACCTGTGTGCTCATTTTCAGTTCAACAGGTCAAAGGTCATGGTTAGCGTTAGCGTTGCGGTTAACGTTGTGCAACTAGGCGAAGGACCGCATAATATGCCGGCACTAGGCCCGGGCCGACATGTTTTTCTAGTTCATAAAATACTGAAAGTTTTCGTAGGAATTTGTGTGCATTTTTTTCCGTGCTCAGTCGATTAGGTAACGCAAACCTCGCGACGGTCGATAAGATCTCAACTTTGGAAGCTCTGATCCCCAAAGCCCACGGCTCCGCCGACACTGTCAGTACCTGCTCTGAGGAGAGGTTAATGTGTCACGTGACGTATGTGTCTAAAACCGTGGTCACGTGACCTGGTCACGTGTCGATGACGTCAGCGTCAGGCCGCAGAGGGATAGACAGGTTCCGCTTTGATCGATCAGACATAATACCGCGTTGTTGTCAGTCTCGCAGCGTTTTGTTATACGGTAACGATTGCTACAGAGCCAGCCGCCTTCGGCACGACCGTTTTCGTGGCCCACAGCTTGCCAGTCGCAATAAAAACGGTCCACTTTGTCTTCGCACAGATGACAATACGAGTATAGGCCACAATCAACGTCATGCATCTAATCGATTCACTGAAATTACATGTAGGACACGAAATTAACAGACTATGTACGATTTCCCATAAATGGAACTTTGAAAAGAATAATCTAACTTAATTTGTGACCTGATTTTTGCTAACACGTAAGAAGATATTCCGCTATTAAATGTGCACAGTATATTTTCCCAAGCAACTTAAGTACTGATTACTTTGCCGTGTAATTATTACTAAAGAATAAATATACAAAAACACATCAAAGACTATAGCACGTCAAAAACAGCCAAAAAATAAAAAAAAATGATATTGCCTGCATAACATCGGCTGTGTAGCTAAGGATTTTCTATTTGTCATCTCCTCTTTTTCATATTTTTTCCGCCTTCCTTTTCGAAACGAATCCGCCGTTCTTTGAGGGATCCGTCTCCCCTAAGATTTGTGTCACACGGACGTAGGCAGCGCTGAGTGAGTTTTCCAGCAGAGTTCCGACACGGAGAGGGCTCGGTTATCGCACCGTTCGTGCTGCTTTTACCACGCACCTCTTGTGATTGTTTTTGGCAATAGTCTATCTGTAATACTGTAAACAACCGAATGAAAAAATATGCTTAGTAAAAACCGGCAACTGCAAAGTGACATTACGCCACTACAATGCGTACGGCAGCAAACTCGCCCAATTCCTATTGACCTGACTTACGTTCACCGTTTAACGACGCTGCACAAATTGCTAAGCATGCACGTTAAATCACAGTCACACTGCATACAATACCTACCCTACATTGCTTACTTGTTTGTTTCTCCGGATCAGAAATCAATCCGCAGTCAACTACGATAACCACAACACTAAGCTGAGTTATGCTTTTGCGCAGCAAATTTAACTACGATTTTAGGACTAACCGATTTCTAAGAAGCGTTGCGGTTACGTTTAGGGCATTTAGGCCTAGTGCACAGCCGCAGACGGAAACAGGCGCCACTGGTGCGAGACATAATAACGACTTTGAGTTAATTGTTCACGTAGCTTAAGCGTTAAGCATGACGCGGACAGTGCTGGCACAAACTGCATAAAATATAATGAAGCCGGGAAACCGAAGAACGCAAGCCTTTAGTTCGTACATGCTATAGCTGCTGCAACTGTTTAATGAACACAGCTTCATAAATAGTCGGAGAATTAGGCATATACCAGCTTATTAACAACGACTACAGCGTTATAGCAATAACAACCACACTCATCAAACGGCATTCACTCATCGATTAGACGTATTATAAGCTCGTCAGTCAACTACTTTGTTGTCTGCTATTTTTATTGAAAAATGATTAATAACACAACATTATTAAATCATGTGGCACTCTCCGCCAAAAGGATGATGCAAAGATGAGCAATCTGATACAAATAATCGCCGCGTAATGTACCAATTTGCAGCATTTGTGTTCTACCCGGTAGTGTGTTGACATAAATTAGTTGAGGTGAAAAATGAGTGCACCTTACACAATTCTATTGTCTTGGCTCTTTTTGTGCCAAAAAATATCAAATTCGGTAGAAGTTTGGCAGGGTTGTAAGAAAAACAATTTTGACTGTTTCTTAAGACACGGTGTAGATACAACGCCGAATAAAAACATAACTATAACGTACCTATGACGCCATGAAAAGAGACGTGGTTCATGCCATGCGGTTGATCCGAAACGCTTGAACTTCTCTGCACGCACAAATACACATACACTGTGTCTCAAAAAAACGTCAACGACATTTTTAACTGTAACTTGAAAATCAATCATCAAATTTTGATAATTTTTATACGAACAATTTTGACACAACTTGCCATCAAAAAGACCGTTTAGTTTCCCACCTCACTCACTGTATGCTTTTGCACTACCTAGGGAAATCAGATCAAGCGAAATATGTGTTGAAATAAACGAAAAACCTGAAAAAAACATCCCCGACATTATCGATCGTAACTTAAAGAAAGATTAGTAGAGTTTAATAATTTTTGGCAAAAATATTTCTAACACCACTCTCTATTAAATAAGTGCTTTAGTTACCACCTTACTCAACATCTGCTTTTGCACTACCTGGGAAAATAAGACCAAGCATAATACGTGTTAAAATGAATGAAAAACGTGGATAAATTCCATCTATCTTAATCTGTGGGCCCGAACAGCTAGTCTATTACAAGGTTTGACTGTCATGCAGCAGTGTGTCTATTAGATAAAGTTCAGGAATGTTTGTAAAGTCAAGAAGTCACTGGTACAGCCTGGATTAGTCTGGAGCAGAACATTATCGATACTGCCGTCAATGAATGGAGAAAGCGTCTCCTCGCCTGTGTTCGCATAGTGGCCCAACATTTTAAACAATTTTACTGCAGGCATTTAAAAAATGGACAACTGGATGACATGTCAGCCAAAGTGTCAGAAATGTGAAGAAAATGTGTTTTTATGTGTTATGTTAATTAAGCAATCATATCGCATTGGATAAAAAGTGATATTTCGTTGGTTGTGTTTTCCCCGGGTAGTGCAAAAACAAATGTTAGGTGATGTGGGAAGCTAAATTGTCATTTGATGGCAAGGTCTGTCAAAACTATTCGTACCAAAAATTGTCAAAATCTGATAATTGGTTTTCAAGTTACAGTCGAAAATGTCGGGGGTGTTTTTTTGAGACACAATGTATACGCCGTACTACTCAAATGCGACGACAACGACGATTACGGGGAAGGCTGAACGGTGACCACCACGTTGACCACTGACCACCTAACCATCTGACCACATGGTGATTAAAACTTTACCACTGACAGTCGCGAAATGAAGGCAAACGATGACAAACGATGTCTATAGTAGCTTGCTATTTAGAAACGGTACAGTAGGCCCAAGAGAAGGTCTATAATTCCTGAAAATTTCGCTTTATTCAGTGACCACGTGGTCACTGGGTCCGTGGTCATTGGTCTCGAAATAGTCATCCCCGACGATTACTATGCTAAGATGTTAACCCACTCACTAACAGTATATATAAAATCCATGTTTATGAGCGATATATGCATCATTTGCTTGACAGTTTTCGGGTCCGGTAACTTGTTATGTTTTGAACTGAAAATTGGCACACTGATTACTCGTACCAAAGGGAGTGCTCACACCAAACTTGGTTTTACACGCTTTTTACCAAGCGTCAGCACAGCTTGCTTAACTGACAATGGGCTGGTCGTAGGAGGCCAATTTTCAATGCCTTTAGTAGCTATATCTTTCAAACTTTTAAAAATCATGCCAAAGTTATCGTAAAAGCTTACAACAAAAATATTGATGGGGATGTTTTTGTTCGAGACACGGTGCATATGAATAGTAAATTTCACAACATTTCAGAAGGCAGTGACGTTGTGTACGATTAACTGCGCTGCCGACGAATGCAATAAGTATGTCTTCAGCTGGCAGCGTTTTGTGCAGAGCTCTGCGTATTTGCTGACCGCTGCAGGCGCGTGAGATGGCAGGCTGTTCCGCGCACGCGCGGATGGTGGTCATGCGGAGGAAAAAACCTACACACATTTCTCGATAGCAGATTTTTCGTGATATCGAACTTCCCGACGTCTGTCAGACGAAGCCATCATAATTACATTAGTAGCACCAGCTGCCGCAGCAGCGGCGCCAGCAACGGTCAGCAGAAATGACGACGACAAGCGACTGTGCGCAAAGTCATTTCTCTGAACCTGTCGTCCTCGTCGTCTACAAGATGATTTATTTTCGCACGCAAATATAGTTACTGTTCGTCGCCGACGCGCGCCAGCAAAGCTCAGTCGTTGCAGGGGGTCAGCGATTAGGCGGAAACCTGACATTGACAGCCACTCCCGCAGTGTAGTTATTACGAGGTATTATTATTATTATTATTATTACAGATAAAGTATTACATTTACAGATGACGACAGAAAGTTTCTCCGTCTAAAGTGCAGAAGTCGAGTTACGTGTCGATTAAAAAAGCTTGTTTGCTTACTTTTCCATTCTTTCTGTGCGTTATTATTTATGTGAATGAATATGTAAAATTTCACAGTTTATTATTTCTCACGCACAACGAAAAGTAAACTATTTTCATACTTCACTGCAGGCTCCAACTTTAAACGGAGAGGTGACCTTAAATTTCCGATCCAATCTCTTAAACGAACTCTGTGCAAACGTTTGATGCCAATCGGCTAAAGAAAGAGACTTCTGAGAATACAAGTTGAAAAAGAAAAAGAATAAGAAAAAATAAAAGCTAGAAAAAGGGAAAGAAACAGAAGAAAGAAACACCGACAGCAAAACATAATGTCTTGTCGTTAGCATGCATGGGCGGGCCATAAACAGCTAAAACTCTGCGACAACATAGTAAAACGGCGTAACTGAACCCTGGACGGTATAATAGCTGATTATATGGAAGCAGGTGTCATGATGTCGGGCCGTTAAGCCGGTCGGCTATAGCCACAAAATTTTCGTGTTCGCTTTACTATTATCAGCGGCACACGTCATGATCAAGGCAGCGTTGTGCAGTCCGTGGCTGCACGTGATCCGTCTGTGATAGCCATTCTATAATCTTCTTGGGTTCACCTTCTGTCTATCTGTGTGTACGCATTGAGCGAGTGCGTATTGGATGTGATCTGCGAAGCAATAAACAAGCTAAGATCACGAAATTCTCACTCTGGGCTACCACAAAGATAGTAGAGGTCTATTTCCACTATAGCTGCGCGTTGCGTTGCGTTTGAACGCGTTGAAACGCACCGTTAAACGTTAATGTTAAACGCGCGTTAAAGCGCGCTGCAGCGCGTTAAAACGGGTGGGGACATTTTTGTAAAGAATATTAATGAGTTAATATGGCCGACAAATACGAAAATTTATTGCTGTTGGGAGCAGCAGCTTGTTGCACATGTGTTGCGCAAAAAAAAGAAAACGCAGGCCCAGATTTTGGATTCACCTCGTCATCGCCAACCGGGATGACCAGGGGGAAGAATATCAGCATCTTATATAGGAGCTACGCTCCGACCCATCTCTGTTCCGGCGATACTTTCAGCTGTCTGTCGAGCAGTTTGATGACCTACTCGGGCTAGTTGAGCGTATTCATTGGTCAACGCAATTACTATCGCTCGGATAGTGAACAAAAAATAGAAACACTATCTGCGTTTCTATTTTAAACGCAACGCAACGCCGTAGTGGAAATGCTCTTTAAGACTCTAGTTTGTTGGTGACAACATTTCGCGCAGTTGGGTGAAGAGTTTTCCCTCGAACAAAGGCGTCAAAGAGAGGTACCTGCCAAGAAGTCGATGCTGTCGCGCTTCACGTGAGCATTTCTCAAATTACTTGTCTTATTTTATCGCAGATGTGCAAACGCCCTTAGCGAAACATACGTAGCATAGACTGCATAATACTCCGGCGTGCTGGCAAAGGCAAAACGATACTGTTTTGTTGTTACGTGAATAATTCAGTACCGAGTACTGCAGTGCTGCCCGCTAGTTGACATTAGTGATAGTAACTTTTTACGAAATACGCACAGATCTAACGCTCCTTAATTCTCATATTCCTGGCGGACCATCGACGCTTGCGTCATCCTCATCATCATCTTCAGCAGCACCAGCAACATCAAGAGAGTAGAGATGTCGAATGGCTGGAGATGATGAAGAACGACGGCCTAGGCTTTCAGGAGTACTTGGACTGCTAGAGGCGTGACGTCAGCGCTAATTACGTCGCGACGGCCAGGCACATCAGCAAACATCCACATCAGGCGCTGTACTTTCCGCAACCCGTGAAGAGTTTTTTTATCAACATTCCGGCATTCAAAACGATGCGGATATTGTGCAATATTTTATGTATATCGACTTTTTGTTATTTTTTCATTAAACACGTTGTTGTACATCGGTTGATGGTGCAATTTTAAAAAAATAAAACTGCACAAGAAGCATAGCGACACCTTTCACATGTGGTGGAAAGTTTAATGACAGTTTTGCGGCAAATTTTCTCCTGAGTCTAATAATGAAAGAATTTTGACAATCAATCACAGTTTGGCAAACGTACGATAGATAATGCAACGAACTGTTTTTATGGAACACGGTGTAGGAAAAAGTGCTGGCTACTGAAAATGTGTGTTGACCGCATACGGTCTACCGTACGTTGGATACGTGCATTAAATCACACACTAACTACTTTCTTACTTAATAGGCCAATACTAATACAATATTGGCTTAATGACACTTATTCTTATTCGTAAGCAATACTTTTAGCTTTCCATTGACCACTGCCGCACAGCAAACGGTCCACGTATACTCGCAGAACAGTTACTGGCAGAGAGAGAAAGCGCGATTATTACATGCATGCAATGGTCAGTTCTGTCCGCGCTGCCTACGATTCGTGACCGATCTACGTCGACGCGAAAACATATTAAGCACAGCTTCCATCCAATAGAACGCACGCAACGTATACCCAACGCAACGGACGTGACGCAGCCGACGCATCGACCGCTTTTATTCTTGCATTTTGGCCTTACGTCGGCTGCGTTTGTTGCGTAATTTTCTTGCTTTCATTGGGTTATTGGTTTTCGTGCCTTGCGTAAGTTGTGTGCGTTGCATTGGACGAAAAGCCCGCTTTAACCCTGAGATAATGTATCGATTATTGCGATGCTATGACCCATCACTAATCACTGGTTCCATTACAGGGTCATGTTTTAGGCATGACATAGCCGCTGTCTCCGTGAGAAACATGGGGGCGATTGTTCCTCAGTTAACAATGCATGGGGCACTGCTTCACTGATCGTTTGTCCTCTCACATCACATAACCACAAAAAACTGCTCAACAAGAACGAAACGAAAATATCGTCTTAATTCAAAATTTATCGGAAATTCTCCGACAACTGGGCTTCCTTTGGACCCGCCAGTGCAGCTCATAGCGTTTGCAGATCAGTAGCTGGATTTAAAAATAAAACGAATGTATATGTCGTTATGGAAAACTTATCACAAAGCTACAGAGCGACAACTGCCATATGGGATCACACAGTCTTGCCTGCCACCCCACATGGATAAACGCGCCCCACCTTAACCCTTCAACTATATCGGCATGGTCTCGGGAAGAGAAGTTAAAAAACGGGAAAAGGGGATGGAAGAGGGGGTAGGTGACGATGGAGGCAAGTAATTCTTCAACAGTGATATCTGGAGCGGTTAGGTGACGGTGGTTGGCCAACAACGAGCGCAGCAGCAGCAGCAGCGTTACAACTGCATGCAGTCGAGACTAGTTGACGCCTCAGACGGATAAAGATTCGCCGACTGCGGTCAACGTACACGCCTCACGCGTTTATTTTTCCAAGCCGGGCTGAAAATTACGAGCCATTTATCACTAGCACGGTCCACTCCTTGACCGCCATGGGTGGCCCGCAGCGGTGCAATATACTCGCCTTTTTACCGCGAACGTCAACGCGCACCAAGCATAAATTGCCCCGTGCCACCCTGCGCGAATTTACATGTCATCTGCTTTACCGTTAGTTGCCGGACTAATCCTTTACTTTTTCTTCACTGCTTCGTACTTGTCTTCTGAAGATATTGCAATAAGTAGGCCTAACATACGCAAAATTCAATTTTAAGCAAATTTGAAATTTGGGCCGGGGTTCAAATCCGATTTTATGTAATGTTTTCGAAACAAAAATTAACTTCAAAAATTACAGCTAAGAAGTATAATATCTTCTGTTTCATTTTAGTAAATAAATAAAATAACACATAGCGAAATGTCAATACAATATATACTAAACTGCGCCACGTAATTAATGTTTTACATTTTATTGTCTATTTCACCACTCCGAAAGATACATGTACATTATATTCTAAACACACTACAAATCGTCTATTTCTTTAGAACAGCTGCAAGCTGGCAACATTCATCAATCGGGTTTTCACGGATAGAGTTAAACCCGGTATCAGAGTAATGCATCGCCACGCAACGTACCATTAATGCATCGAAATACGCTTACGTGCGTGCAATTTTTACGCAGTCAACGCCAAAAAAATGCGCACGCAAGTGCCAGACGCTTGCCAAAACGCACGAATACAGGGTGCGGCAAAAAGTAGCCCCTAAAGTTTTTCGCTGTTTTCTCAGCAACCGTTTAGCATTTTAGTCTGAAATTTTACAGATTTATTTCTAGAATTGTTCTACGGCTAAGTGCGGAATAAAATTTAATTCCATTGATAAAATGACGAAGTTATAGATTTTTTAACATAACCGCCTACTGATTTTTCAGCGTTAAAATATGTTCTAGCTACAACAGTTCAATAACATCGCTGGAACAAGTCAAAAAACACAGTTAACTAATGATCAGATGCCAGAATTCCATTATCAATGTGAATGTTCGAAGTGTCCACCGACAGCTCCAAGCTCCAACACAAGCCTTCAGTCGCTTAATTTGAGAAGTCTTTCACCGTCTTGTCGATCGGTCCTTGTGATAGGTTGCCCCAGATAACCTGAAGCCGATTCCTTGAGTTCAGCGATTGTTTTCGGCTTTGTTTTAAGCTTGCGGTAAGCCTCCAACATTGCACATCACACGTGATAGTCCACTGGATTTTTACCGTTCCATTACTGTGTTTGTGTGCATTCTGCCTGAAAAGGCCGTCCCCGAAATGACCTATACTGTGCCGGGTGGGACGTTAAACCCTACTCACTCACTCACTCACTTGCCTATGCCACTGGGAGAGCGGAAATTTGGCTCCTCTGAGGGACCTCGCAATATTCTATTATTATTATTATTATATCACCTTAAAACGTCCTTTTTGAACCATATCTGGCCACAGAAGTTGGGGGCGCCCCCAAACTCCAAAAGAGGTGGGGGCACAGCTGGATTACACCCCCGCACTGGATCCATTGCACGTACATCCAACGTAAAGACAACGTAGGATCGATGTTTAAAATGCGTTTATACGGCGACGTCGATACAATGTCGACGTTTCGACGTCGATCCAATTTGCAAATCCAACATCTTTTCAACACATCGTCGGCGTCGAAGTTCGACGTTGATCCAACATTGATACAACATACGTGTGCCCATCGGGATATTTCACAAGGTAGTGTAAATACGCGTTTATGGTATGGTGAGATGTATAATGAACACGTTATTGCAAATTGTCTGCAGAGTGTGCCAGTGAAAAAAATTTTGAAAATCGGTCAATAATTGGCGAAGATATGAGCAAAAGTAAAGTGCCACGTTTTTATGGACCACCCTGTATAGCCAATAGCAACAAACGTTGGGTTGAATGGAAACCAAGGTTTAGTCCGCAATGAAGAATAATAGACTAATATCCAAATTATCAATGCTAAAGATAATTTTAGTAATAAAAATTAATAGTAGCCTATAGTATTAAAATAATAGACTAATCTAGCGGTGCCGGCAGACGGTTGAATCTTATCGTTACGTCGTCGCTTGCTTCATCTCGTGTAGTTTGATTCGTCGACCGATGTGACGCCACCATTAAGAGCAGCCAAGCGGAACTTATCATCATCATCAGCAGCAGCAGCAGCAGTCATCAGCTCCTGGTTTATCCACCATGCAGCAGACATGCATGACGTTTACACCTCCACGAACTATAGGCGCTAAACGACAATTTAACACGCATCGTCGCCCATCGACAAGACAGACTACGGTGATTTTACGGCATTCTGTCGACCAGTTAGAGAACGTCGGCAATACAGGGTGGCCCAAAAAAACGGGGCCACTCTGTTATATAGCTTCTAACTTCAGAAATACTGCTTAGATCTACACGATTTTTTGCAGAAATCAAGGTCGTTTCATTCTCAACACGAAAACATAAGTTATTGAAATTATATGTATATGCTAGTAGAATAGAGTCATGCCATTCATCGGAGACGGGCACGGCACGCGATGCGAGGTATATGGCACTCGCAAAATTTGGGCATCACACATTGAAACGTACTGAAATAACTATACTATACCATTGCTTTCCCAGTTATTTTGGCATTGCGGCCTGTGAGAGCTAGAAACTGCATGTATTGTCATACATCTCTGAAGCCACAGCCTTATGCTTATAAAAGAATGCACTTTACAAACGCAGGACACCTAGTAAACTTCTTAGACACTGGACGGCTAAAAAGAAACTACAGACGCTGACGTAAATGCCTCCTCAGCTCGAAAACTCACTCACAATAATTGTTACTGTTTTGTTGAGTGATGTGGCAAACAAACTCCTCGAATCTCTCTCTCAAATTTTAGCCTTGATCCGGTAGCGACAGTGACCTTGACTTCACGACCTTTAAACCTCATCGGCTTATCTATCGCCTGACCTACATCAGCAACCGACGTATTGCGACGTTTCTTCCGCACGGACAAACTGAATGACGGACGGACAAGCTGAGAACATAACGTCGTAGGAAGTAACATTCAAGGACTTGTTGGGAAGCAGGTCTCCCATCACTGTGACCGGTGGTCGGCAGAAGAACCGCGCAGACATTTATCGTTGTTTAGTAGCTGTCAGAAACTGTCGCTAATCATAAACACTCCTCGCACAGAGTATTTGAGTTACGGCGGCTGATTACTACACAGCTGACAGCGTTATTGCAGGGCGTCGGCGTAGACAGATATACACTGGCGTCACGGAACCGCAACAGAGTCTATCACAGAAGACGCGTATAACGTCAGACGTACAATTCGTTCAGATTAACATTTTAAAATGTTAAAATACACGTGGATAAAAATCGTTAATACATAATTCATTCGCAGCATGGTTCGTTGTATGTAAAGACATTACTGGTCTAAAGAAAACACAGAAAACACTTTTTAAAGTACGTTATCGCTGCGGCGTGCGGGGCTTACCGTATACGGCGTACGATCTACATTATTGAATCGACTAAAAACAAGAAAACCAAACGTAAATCTGTACCGAGAACATCAGTAAGCGCTTGATTTACAACTGTTTACGCCAGTATACGTTTTTATTGCAAAATAGAATTCATGTGTTTCGTTCGGAAATATAGTACGGTATGTAAAAATCTTTTACACCTATAGTTGCCGGGAATGTATGAACAATTTACGGGAAAAAAAAGCTTTGCTGGTTTGGCAAGCGACCGGTAACAAATATACAAAACATTGATCAAAGTTATGAATAAGAGATCATGACGAACTTTTGGTGGCTACATTTGAGCTAACAAGTAACATCACCACGGGTTGGAAGATGCAGATGGAAGTGCCTGAAACTAAAAAAATAAAAGCACACGCCGCATGCAAACGATCCAGTTCGGTTACATACCGCTACGCGTCACCAGTGGCGGATTGGGGATTGGCAGTCTGCCATGCCGCCTCTACGCCGACAAATCGTAAACATTTTATTTGCTGAAACATCAAAATTTATGTGCCATTTTACCAAATAAAGCTACATTTTTAGGGGACTTTGACCGGTGCTCCTTTTTCAATGCTAAATACGCCACAGTGCGTCGCTGCTGCAGTGGTTCAGACGGTCGTTGAGCCAACGATCAAAAGCCGCTGCTGTCGTCCAGTCCTTACCGGTTTGCCTTGACTTGTAACAGCGCTCGCTATACTCAATCTGTCTTGCCGTATAGGCTTATTACATCATTTCTCTGCTGGTATGCTACTCAGAACATGTGGGGTGCACTTGAATGAGCGAAAGCGCAGCTTGCGGTGTGGTCAAATACCTTAGCCCACACAGCGCATGGCGCCTAGAAGCTGTCTCAATGCACACTGGCGTCAGTGTTCTGGTCGTCCACAAAACACGTTTATTGCTAGGTTAATGTTTTTATTGAAACAAAATCCACTCTGGTGACCATTTATGAGATTCAAATACGTATCGACAGAATGATGATGAACGATTCACATTTTCACTTTATAACGACCGATGTCGCAGCGACGTGTGCAGTCTATAACAGGCCCATCATTCGCTTAGTTTGCACGTTCCACAGAAAGTCTGGCATCCTCATGCTGGACATGTTTCAGCAATAAAAAGAACAATATCGTATCAATCATTGCTGATGACGTCGTTATATAGGCCTACCCAACAAGAAAACAGCCAGTGGTCTCTGTCCATTAGGCCTACGTCACCACGAGACGCCTGCGGAAAAGCAAAGATCCGGGTACTTGCCACAGCGCTGCTTACACAAGTCAGACTAAAATGTCCGAAAGAACAGTGTCGTAAATGGCAGCTGACTGGCTCGGCTAATGGTACCACAAACGCATGACAACGACCACTCTCGAGTGTCATCCACGAGTGTTCAATAGGACTCGTGGTAACCTACAGCACGAAGACATGCCACTGCCTCAATCAGCCACACAGGTCTCTGCCATGCTAGTTGCTACTTATTTCCGTCCCGCTGCGGCGAGGAGGCTGAGTTGGTCGAGCGCGCAACAAATTAGCAGGTTGTTCAAAGTTACAAATAACGGGAGCAAATTCGAACTATAACATGGGAGTCACGAATCCGACGCTATGCCACCTGACCACTTCTTGCGCTCGTAACGAAAACGTTTGTGAACAAATAGTTAAAACCTGTAACTTAAGTCAACGCTGGAGACTGATAGCAGGAAATTAAAGTCGCATGCATCTGCGAGCGACGGCGAAGGAAGAGATAACATTAATTACGGCGGACGTACGAGAGGAGAAACGAATTGGAAATACACACGAGTCAAACGTCCCGATCGAATTACCTGAAGATCTCAGGTAGCACTGGTGTACCGAATACGAATGAAGAAGAAATTTACTGTGACGACATCCGTCGGCGAACTGTACTGACAGCAAGGCCGACGCTGCGGCTGATGTATTATGCACGCTGAATACGCGATGGGATGGTTGTTGCAACCGTTTCAGCATCTGTTGCAGCGACGTTACGATCGCACCCCGTGTGTTTACCGTTGCAAGTGTAAGTACGCACGTGCGAGTCAGTAATATTGCTGGAAAAACGACGGGAAATTCGGGCCCACAGTCCGATACAACGTTACTGGAGACCACATAAGTGTACGTGCTAAATGGCAACGCATTGCGACGGACCTCGGGGGTTGCACGACTGTGACAGACGGACAGACCACGCTATCGTAGCATTTACCGCAATAGCCGGCTAATAGCATTCACTACAGAGAGAGCGATTTGCATTGTGATTAAACACGGCGATCCGTTTTTTTACCGCGCGCGCAATAAAAATCATCGATGCGGCAACTTCGTGCTTCAGTCCGTTAGCTTTTACGCGTTCTTGCCGGCTATGGCGTTGTAATAAAGCGCCTGATCGATGAATGCCGTTACCGACAACGATGATTCCGGGTGGATCAAAAACAAGCAATATCAAATGTCGTGACTCTAAATATACGTAAAATACTCAGCGGTATTTTTTCGTGTCACATTCAACAGCAATTTTGCAATGAACTGGCCATTAAAGAGCCGACCAACTGATCAAGTCGTATCATACTTAACTATACTTATCGCTAATTTTATTACCAAAACAACTGACACCAATAACGCGTTATGGTAAAAATTTAGTGTGAGTATGTTACAAGCCTATTGATTACAGGACCATTCAATCAATTAATCCAGAATTTTGAAAGTGGCCTAAGTCCACTAAAGATAAGGTACAGACGGAGTCAGTCCACAAAGAGTCAGTAAAAGGACTTTGCGAGCAGGTAAGATTTTAGTCGCTGACGGAAGCTGCATGGATAAAGACCAGTGAACGAATTGTAAAATCGGTCAGTGTCCGAGAAAAACTCGATGACTCAGTTTTCGCGCCATCCTGTGTAATGCAGCTTGCTGTAGGCCTAGAACTGCAGGGAGAAATGTCAGATCGCGTCGCAGATATCGCATAAAGTTTCGCGGCACGTCGCGCGCGGAACGTGCTTCTATCGGCGCTGCGTTGCGGCATATCGCTGTGTAAAATGATTCTTTACGGCTCCCCGCCAAGCCTGGCCCGGCCCGTCCCGGCATACGGGCAGTCGGGAGCCGTCCACGCGAAAAGCCGCGATATACCCGCGCTGTTTTATTCACACGAATTTCCGGGAGAGAGTTTTTTTTCATCGGCACGTACTTCTCCCGGCTGCTCACACCGGCGCAAAGATTTTTACGCGCGACAGTATAGCTTAGCGCATACTAGCTATCATAATTCTGTTTGTCTGTCCGTCCTGATGTCACGTCTCGGTACCGAACCAAGCCCAAATGGTATAAAGACTCGGAGTTTTCACTATATGGTAGCCTAAGAGTAATTTTTATGACAAAATTTTGTCCCGCTGGATAAGACGATAATTCCCTTCAACAAAAAGTGTCAAAAGACTACACTCTAAGAAATCGATATTTTACAGCTATTAACTCGTCTATCGTGAGAAAGGTAGCAGATAAGCACAGGTTAGATGCCTGTTAGCACGCAGTCTTGACAAGCATTCGAGGATACCAACGTCGGTGACTTTGAACGACCTTGAACCCCCCTCCCAAAAAAATACAGGGGTTTAGACCTAGTGATTTTTCTCTCAATTTCGTGCTGCGGAGCACATTTCATCAGTGAAGTGCGCCGAAATCAGACAGACCAAGACAACCTTTTCACGAAACTTTCAGCATTAAATGTAGATTTTAGCAGTCCAAGTCTCGATCCCTACGTTGAAAGAGTTCTCTGTAGGGGGGGTGTGACATTTGGGTATTCCTTTAAAACGCGTTATTACATTATTGCACGTTGTACGCTGATTCCCCCGGTGGCAGCACCGATGCGGTCGCGCCTCATGCATTATCTCAGACTACTTGTTTTAATAGCGCCCGACTGGCATCGACGAGCGCGTGTCACGTCATCCATAATAAACAACATGAGCGAGACCCAACTGTCGCAGCGAGCAGACAGCGCGGATACGCGTTTACAGTCGTGCTGCTGCTTCTGTGTGACATCGCACATACACACCTTATGCTGCTGATGACTTCGTAATTTGACTGTTTGTAATTGGGAAAGTTCCATCGGCGATGCTGGTATTCCGAAGAGCAAAGACCACACGAGTACAGCTAATAACTCGTGTTATTTCTAGGCAATCCAACCTATATACCAGCGACACAGACAGACGGACGGACGCCGGACGAACGGACATCTTACAGCGGCAATAATGTGACTAGTTCTTTGTTCATTACAAAGCAACTCGAGCAGCGAAAGACAAACTAGTCTGCAGACCGTGAATATGAAGTGGAACTGTTTAGTGCCATCGGTGGGATAAAGAAATACGGAGAAGTACACACACATACACTTAGGGAGGAGGAGAGATGAACAGACAAGCTACATCAGCAATAAGAGCACAACAAAGATGCCTGTTAATAGATCCGTTTACAGCGCGTTAATAAGAACGTGCTGACGTCATGCGCCGGTCACGTGACAACTTTCTCTTCTCCCTCATGATGACGCTGTCACTCATAAATCTCATAGGGAAACAAGAAATATTTTAGATTGTGGCCAATCTAATGTACTCCTCGCGCGCATTATGTTCTCCTGTATTCTTTTAACTGCCTTTTAGTTCCTTTCTTTTCACACTGCAAATAAGTGCCGACAGCATCAACTCGCCGACAGCATCAACCGTGCAACTGACGTCATCACGAGGCAAAAAAGAAAACTATTCTACACTGTGTGTGACATAGTCACTGAGTTATAACATGGTGAAAGATCTTTAATCTTTCACTATAATCATGATTATGAAAAAAGACTGCTATCATCGGTCACGTGATCACTCGACTCTCGGGGGTCGACTTCCTATCGGTGGTCCATAGTGACCATGCGTCTATCTAACACCGTTACGGAGATATAGCGCCTCAAAAATAACGGGGTCACGAGTTCGACCTTTTGGGGTCACGTGACGTCATCGGTCACGTGACCATTCGACTCCCGGGTGTCAACTTCCTATCGGTGGTCTATAGTGACCGAGCGTCTATCTAGCACCGTTACGAAGATATGGCCGTTTGAAGTTCTTCCAGGAAGGCTCTTCCAGGGACAGAGGTCGGTCGTTGGTCGGTCGGTCCTCAATATTACACAGATCTTATATACTCGTCTTCGCTACTACGTTAGGAACGTAGCGCGCGAGGAGCAAAAAACAAAAAAAAATGTCATTTGACATCAACAGCGACAGCGATGTTTAAACTGTATTGGAATACTTACAGATTTCTGGATGGTCTATGCGATCTGAACGTGGTTTGAATACGATTCTGCACTGTCTGGAGTGGTATAAACTCGTACTGCGTACTCGCTTACCCACTCCAGCAGTGGTGCAACTAATATCACAGTCGGGGCACTGGGCAGCAGGCACGCTCGATGCGATGCATGGCCGAGACGCGCCCACCCGCGCTAATTAGCGCAAATTCAGACTCTGAATTAAGCAGTCCTCGCCCGCCGATCACTTTCTCTTACCCTTCTCACTCTGCACGCTCTCGCTGTTTTGCTGATAGGACGTAATAATAACGCCATTATTCACATATCCGCACTTTTACCGGGCCTCGCCGTGCAAAAACCAGTATGGGACTACCTCATTTATTATTTATAATCATATTCGCTTGATATGACATTTGACAAATCGCAAAGTACTATTAACACTATTACTATAATGATACTTGAACGAGTTAAAAACAATGGTGCAGGAGGAGCCGCATATCATCATCATAATCAAACCAGTTATTATGCCAAACAAGACAGCAATCGATTAATAAGCCTACAACATTCAAGTGGACTGCATTGAAATACCACAGTTTGAGGTCCGCGTTCAATTGCTATAAATAACAAAATGCATTAATCGTTTCAAACATCAACATTTGAACTAACTGTACGGCAAGTTTTTTTTCTAAATTATTAATACTCAATCGGCTCATCAGAAAATAAAGTCGTTTTAATGCCGATTTCTCGTTATAGTCTGCGTACACTCGACATTGTTTATTGGTTAATTTTTGCTAGTCCATTCGTCGCGCTTCGAGGGCATGCGAGCTCGTGTCTAGAATCTCTGTTATATGAGATATAATCAAACACTTAATAAAAACACACATACAGTTACTTCCACAAGCAATATTATTGCAGCTTAACGTGTTGTTATTGTCAAATACAGCGGCCTATGATTGATACATTTTCCAATCAGCCTCACACACTCAGCTGACTTTGAGAACCCTGCAGATCCTCAGCGGTTTTAACCAAAGTCGCCGTCTTACAACAGTTTTTTTTCCAAACATAAACATTGCAAAATAACTGGCACTTCGATTGTACAAATATTATTAGATATCAATTTCTAAATAATAAACGCTTGGTAGAGTACGACGTACTGATGGCAACTATTCCGAAAATATGTTGAGTGTGATAAAAAAAAGAATTCAAAATACACGGTGTTTCATAAAAACAAGCTTGCTAGTCTCAACTAGTGCTGTCATTTAGGAGTCTCGCGATCCAAAAACTCAGCCTACTCGCAAGCTCGGTGTGCTAGTGCACTTTCTTGCTCGAACATGTAACTGTTTTATATATTTTTGTTTTGTTTTCTACCACATTGTGTTGGTGAATAAAGATTATCAAAAGTCCAACTATCACCACAGACACGTAAATGCGATTGCTTTGCACGTTTTTTGTGGCTGCAACTGTAAAATTTGAAGAATTTGTCATAAATGTATCCGGGTTTTCACTATCAGAGCAGGGTAGCAACTGACAGCACCAGTTGAGACTTGCAAGCTTGTACCTGTGATACAATATGACATCAGCGTTACGTCACGACTAGCAAAGAATATTTAATTAACTGCCATATTTTGTTGAAACATTTTGAATTAGTATTTCTTCAGCTACAACTAATAAAAATGTCATGTAAATTGATCATCATTTGAGTAAATTATGCAAAAAGAAAAGGGGATTGTTTTTTAAAATGAAAAACCGTGTATATCGATCAAGTTTTTGCTCTCACGAAATGACAGAATTCCAGCAGGGAAGACAAGATGTTTACCGCCAGTCAATTTAATTGGCAAAATCACACAGCTAATAAAGATATAAAATACCTGTGCAACAAAAAGAAACCGCGATTGATAGCTATTGGCTAAATTAAACAAGAAAGCACCAGCTATTCGGGCACGTTTCGAAAATGATTGGCCACCACTTATTACAAAAAGAGGCTGGGGTTTCAGATTGCTGTAAATGAGCGGCAGAAAGAAAAAAGAAGACAGCTACTAAAGCTAGATAGTGTTACTCTTCACAAAAAAAAACCCATCTTAGAGCTATGGAGCTTTGCCTGTCATGTGGGATCACACAGTGTTACTTGCCACCTGACGCGCGCCACGCCATAACCCATGCAGCCATAGACAGGCCGATACTCGATTTACCTACCCGGGGATACAGAAGGCTAAGTTGACCTTGGTATAGGTTATATATAGCTGCCGCAAAAGATTTGGCGAGCGCTATAAACCGTATAATAAATATAAGTTAATTAATAAATGGTTTACATGGCAAGTTACCTGGCAAATTCAACGTTCTAACCGCTACACTGACAAACCACCTAGTGAAGTACTACTGCTTACACCAGTCAGGCTCGTGACCAGTAACGCTTTACAATCTCGGAAGTGCATGACAGCTGATTGCCAAGAGCTAATAATAATACGACACGCTGCGCGTTTGGACCATATAGTCGGCCGTTAGTGTACTGGTAAAGGTCACGTTTTAACAAGTTCTGGTCGGCTATATGTTATGCGTTTTACAGGGGAATAAATATAAAATTGTTTTGACGTTTCAGTTGCACACGGGACTACGTTGCATGCGAAGAGCACGTGAGCACGAGACACAAACGCGCACAGAAACTAGAACTACCGGATGGGTGGTCTTGAGGGAGTAAGCAGTAACATAACATAGACATAAAAGCAAACATAGCGCCATTACTAGGTAAGTAATAATACAGAGGCGCTGAAAAGATCCTAAAAAGGAACCGGGGCGGCCTGTGAACTACTGGTCAGCGAGAGGGTTAGAAACAAGCTAAACAGTCAGATTTACTCGATGTTCATTCAACAGACTGAGAAGCATGACAGTGACTGCACCACACCCAGTCTTCACCTCGTACCGGAAGCCTATAAGTTACGAGCCATTTTCGGTCCCGCCGAGGGTAGGAGGCTGTAGATACATGCATTCTATCTTGCAAACGATTCGTAAGCCGCGAATACGTGGGACCCGCACGGAGATGGATCAATAACAGTGCACACTAAAAGCAAAGCGTTGCAACAAAGATCTGAGAAAACGGGAGGCAGACGTTTCGGTTCATGGCTTTTTAGGATCTTTGTTCCTTGGATTTTGATCTTTCGGTTCATTACGTAACGACTGCTTGCGTGCTCATCTGTGATTGGCCAGTGGTTGTGGTCTCGCCGCTAGCCAGTCAGCTAATAATGAATTCATTGACCGCCAATATTACAGATATAGAGTCTTTATTTCAGCATTAACAGATTTCCTTGTAAAACTCACATTAGTACAGGCATACAGTCCGTGAAAATTAGCTAATTCTGTAAACATTAATTGTGGAGTCCGGAAAAATTGGCAAATACGAAAAAAAACAATTATGACAATTACGACTAATACACTGGCAAAATTGGCAGATTCTATAAACATTAATTATGACAGACAGACAGAGTCCGTAGAAATTAGCAGCCCAGCATGTGACTGCAGTGTCTTAAGTACATTTCTGAAGCAGCATAAAACTGCTCCCATGCATGTGGATGTGGAAAGAGACAACTAAAAATGCTATGTAGTTAAGGGATTGTTTGAAACGTACTCAGCATTGCAGTATAGGTGTTCGTCACGGTGACGCACGCCACGTGCAATGAAGCGTGACGTCAACGCCGCCCACGACCACACCCCGAACGCACTATGAACCGAAACGTCAATAGTACACTTCAAACGCTTGAACCGAACCGTCATATAATCCTTGCCGCCCGCTTCCTATAAAACCACCCCCGTTCTCGGCCTTGGCCTGATGTTCAGCCCTTAACCTCGGCCTTGTATGAACCGACCCCAACTCCAATTTCTGGCAACGCGCATGCGCATCACAATTCACTAGTCCGTTGATCCCTAAACCGTACGAGCTGCCAACTCAAAACGAATAGCCATGGAAAATCCAAAATTAGAGTGAAAAAAACGTTTATCACGGCAAAGCACACACAGTGCCAAGGAGGAATCGAGGAATCAAAGGGCAGAGTTACGGTTGCAGAGCTGCGGGCGGACGACTGCACAATATGTCGGCACTGTACCTAGACCCAGAAGCACAGCGACCAATGAAGCACAGAAATGTCCGTTGCTGGTACAGGAACAGGTAAGCATATAGGCTGTTTATTGTTTACGGCGGAGGGCAGGCGTCTGTCTGGCACGGCGCCATGACATCACAATGACGTACGATTGTACACAGAGCGAGCAAGCAGTGCAATGCAAGCAGCCTAGTGCAGAAACCCACGCATGTCACACCGACGCTCACTGCGACAATCGCTGTAATAACCTCGACACAGCTAACTTGCTGAGCTACGCTCGTTCTGAACAGTTCAGACTAATCATGCCCGTATGACCTATTTAGTCCCCCTATTTCTCAATGCAGTGTCTGGAGTGTTATAAGACTGCACATAATCTCACACCACTCAAGCGCGGCCACTGACAGCGTCTCGCTTTCGTATGTCACACGTAATGCGTCCAGGCAGAACACGCCGTCGATCACGGCCACGAAATAAGTACGTCTCAACACGGCTTACTGTTTCTTCTTACAATCAAAATATTTACAAGAATGATCACTGCCACAGTACAGAGATCGATAGAGCAGTTTTTGAGGTGATGTCTTGTGACAGACAGTCTGAACAGACATAAACAGTTCACCCACTGATCGATGGACCGACCGAACCTTGTTGTTATGACGAGCCCGTCAGGCGCTACTTATACGGCGGCGGGGAGGCGGGCAGATGCCTCGAAGCAATGAGAAATTCCACCAGGTTCTCACTATCCAGGAACACATATGTGATGCCAGTGGAGTCATCAAAGTACTATTGGCGTTCTGTTGCCCAATTTGGACTGTAGAAAGGGAGTAAGTATTCAGAAGTCTCCACCCCATTTCCACAGTGAGGACAGACTGGAGATGCAATTCACATAATCTGTCTAATTAAAGCTTAGCTCTGTACCTGGTTGTGGATGTCAATCAGTTAAGCCTCTATTGGTGGATTACTCTCTGTGATTGACGTGGAACACCAGGAGGTATTCTGAGACTGAGCTGACCATTGCAGCATCTCAAAATGCCAGACTGTGGTGCCAGTCGGCTTGCTTTAAGCCGTCTTCTCAAATCCAAGTATACCCTAGTAAAGTTTGGTCTTTATGAACAGCGGCATATCAGACAAGTTGAGTCATAGAATGCTGTGCAAGTGCCTGGCTGGCCAAGGCGACCACACACAAACATACACACGACAGACAGACAGACAGACACACGGACGGGAACCGACCAATAGCATTACAGGGACAAAACGAGCCGAGTCGCTGAGCCCAGCGAGTGTTGAATTAGAATGGTCCATTCGGCGGGTCGGCCGGCCGAGGCAACATCACTAAACTGTAAACTACTGAGGAGCTATGAACTACATAGGACATCAATAGACAACGACATTAAAAGCTTGGGCTAAGAATGAGATGAGTTCATAGCCAGTGACAGCCTCGTACAATACAACTCAAACTCCACTTCTTACAAGCTGTCGAGAATTTGTTATACAGTTTATGGTGGCTTGGCAGTGTAACGGTTAGAACGTTGGACTTGTGATCGCCAGGTCGTTGGTTCAACTCGCGCTCAAGTCACAATCAAATAGTTAGTACTTGGGCGGGTGACTGTCTGAGGACAGGTAAACCATCTCAGCATATAACAAACACCAAGATCAACTTAGCCTTTCATCCCTTTGGGGTAAGCAAATCAAGTACCGACGTGTCTGGCTGGGGTTATAGTTGGGCGCGTTCACCAGTATCCGGTGACAAGTAACACTGACCACTACACGCCACTGTGTGATCCCATATGGCAGGTGACGCTCTGTGGCCCTTAGATGGGTTTCCTATGAAGTGCTGCTAAACCATTTAAGCATTTTAACCATAACCTGCAAAACAAAAAATCCGCAACAAATGCAAAGTCCATGAAAAATCTTGAGATGTCTAGACGGCGTACAGCGTGTACAACTTGTTGACCAGCAAATCCACAACAAATGAAAGTAGTAGAGTTTGAGCTTAAACATGCACCTGATACCACCAACCAAACAACCCGCGTCCACCATGCGCTGCCACAGACCACTACACGCCAGTGCATGCAGTGAACTTCTAGTATACAGGTAGCCCACCCCGTACCCCCAATATATAGTACACTACCATACCCTAATAAATACACGTGCCACTCAAACCACGCTCTGCTTTGGTGTCCGTCGTACCATATACCACAGCCATTATAGCCAGATCAGCAGTAATCTATCAGTTGTGTAGGCAGACCCTGGGGACAACGCGTACATCACACTGATCAAGATTTGGATACATTATAAATACAGCATTCGTAACGACACTCCACTGGATAAAAAGAAAACTGCAAGATGTTCAGTAACAGGCTGTTCCCCAGACTATGCAGTTATAAAGTTACTGTCTGGAAAAATCACGGCTTGTGCGGTAGCCACAAGCAGTTGTATAAGCGATGTGCGAAGTCAATGGGATTGCCCAAATTTCGACCCCCCAGTGCTCCCACATTTTTCAACCGATCTTAATGAAACTTGAAACCAAGAAAGATATCCGGGATACGACCCCACATGCAAAATTTGGTTGATGTGGGACGACGGGAACGGGG
>Ga0209367_1002322_pt1 | contig 24998 bp, 12 predicted proteins | sample WorMetLIZISLAND2_FD_187412 | JGI IMG/M metagenome (GOLD analysis project Ga0209367, IMG submission 187412) | Marine gutless worms symbiont microbial communities from Max Planck institute for Marine Microbiology, Germany - Olavius geniculatus... ... | reverse complement strand
TGCAAAAATCGATGCAATTTACAACTTTCGAGTTTGAGCGCAAATATCTCTGGAACCGATGAAGATAGCGACAAAATCTAAATGGCGTTGACGAGTACGATTCTTTCGGTGTTGAACAAAAAAAAAATTTTGTGAAATTCCGTCCACTACAAACAAAGTTATAGGCGCTCATGTTGACCTACCCTAAGTCGACAATGCGCGTTCAGCGTATGCCAATGCATTTGAGTTCAGGCCACGTGACTTTGATGCAGGGGAAATTTTACCCCCCTCTAATTTTCTCCCAGTCGGACTTAGGGCGCCGGGCGGACTCACGTTGGGCTTTGCCCCAAATTTCTAGTTGTTTTAGAGTTAGGAGTTCATGTAGGTCACATTGTTCTTCCAGGTCCTTGAAAGTCCTTGATTTTTTCCAAATTTTCAAGGCCTGGAAAATCTTTGAAAACAGACATGTTTTTTTGAAAATCCTTGAATCAGTGTCTGAAGATACTTGAAAGTGCTTGAATTTTATTTTCTGAAATGCCGTGATTGAACAAGTGATTTTCAGAATCAGTGTTGCTCGAGTCTGAATGGCGAATAGACTTTTTCATTACTGTTTTTCTGATAATTCCAAATTTTGATTAATGCTTGAAGGTGTTAAATTAAATGTAAATTGAACCTGTTTATGTATGCTTATAAAAGTGCCAGTTTTATATAATTCAGTTCTCCTTATATATCTTTCGTATGGTTTTTGAAAGTCCTTGAATTTGATTTTGACAAATGGGCAAGAACCATGAGGTCAGTAGAGACATTAAGACCTGTAGTGTCGCATATCTGGATGGCCATGTTCTGTTGTGAGTTTGTGCATGTGTACAGATACAGCAGATACAAATACAGATAGATGTCGATACACGTTTGTTGTTGAAGATCTACAGTACATTAAAACATCAGAAGCATAACTAGAAATTTGGAGCAAAGCTCAATGCGAGTTCGCCTGGCACCCTGTCATTCAGGAGTTAGTTCAAGGGGTTGAAATTTTTCTGGCAGCAAAGTCACATGGCCTGAAGTCAAATGCATTAGTGCGCTGAACGCACATTGTCGATTTAGGGTGGGTCAACATCTGCGCCTGCAACTTTTTTGTTAGTGGACCAAAGTTCACCAGTTTTTTTGCTAAACCCAGCAGGGATCGTTGTCAGTCAAGTTTGTTTCCGATTTTTGATATCGTGATCGGTTTTTAAGATATTTCCGGCCAAACTCGAAAGTTGTTCAAAATTGGGCCAAATTTTTGAGTTTTTGGCCTTCCTAAATCTCTGGGGTGCAGGCCTCCAAAATTTGTATATTAGTGATCATGCTCACCTCAAGGCTCGTTATGTGGCAAAGTATCATGGGGCTACTCCCACTACCAAAGTTATAGAAGTTATAGGCGTGCAATTTGCTGAAATTTAAGCTAATTCTAGAGCTCCCTTTAAAAAATTGTAATGGGGACCCACGTCCGCTCTGGGGGGTGTGCTAGCAAGACTTTGCCATTCTCTCATGCGTGTAAAAATTTAGGGGCACAGCACCCCCTAGGGGCCGAAATATGGTCTCCTTAAAAGTCAGTTTGGGTGGGTACAATTTCACCGCTTAATCTCCGTGATTAGTGGACTAAAGTTTACCGATCTTTTTTCACCCAACACAGGAGGAATCGCGTTACAAAATGTACTTGTCCGATTTTGAATATCTTCATCCGTTCTGGAGATATTCGTCGCCAATGTTCGGAGTTGCCCAAAATTGGGCCAAATTTTGCATGTTTTGGCCCTTAAATTTTTTTGGGGGGAGGGCCCCCGAAATTTTGAACCGGCATTATAAAATCTCACCATGCCAACGAAAATTCGTATATATTCCACATGCGTGCTGGCAGTTCTCCTCTATGGCTCAGAAATCTGGACCCTTACACAAGCAGACTGGAAACGATTGGACTCCTTTCACACACGGTGTCAGCGACGGGTACTTCACATTAGATGGTACGATTCCGTATCTAACAATGAAGTCTTACGCCGGACCGGTCTCCTGGCAGCCTCTTCCATCGTTTGCAAGCGAAGACTCGGACTGTTCGGTCATGTTGCCAGACTCACAGAGGACGTTCCAGCAAACCAGATCCTTCGGACTTGCTGTGAAGCACAAGACGGTGCCCGACCATCTCCTGATTGGAAATGCGCTCGTGGTTGACCTCCTATCGCTTGGATCCATCAGATCTGCCGAGACGCGGGAATATCAGTGACCGACGCTCTACAGCTGGCAGAAGATCGCTCGTTCTGGCAACAAATCGCAACGGCGGAATGCTACGGCTGAACGCTTCGCGTCGATGATGATGATGATGATTATAAAATCTGGCATAGTACTGATCACTGTGCAAAATTTCATGCCTGTCGGCCGACGCATCTTGGAGATCTTGCGTTGAAATAAACAAAAAATAAAACATCTGCAGTAAAACATAGGTCTTTCCGAAAGCTGTCACTTCGCGGTGAACTAATTAAACATAAATGTCCAATACTACCATCATATTAAAAATCAAATATTATATACAGTACTAGGCCCACTGGAAATTTGTAATAGAATGTGGAATAAATGAGTTTAAAAATCTATGTGTATTGTGTAGGATCTCGGTGACTATGAGCTGGCTGGCGACTGGACTTTGACGCTTAGCTCGGTTGACTCCCACCCGTAAGTCATTTCTACTGACTACTTGTATAAGTCCTTTCTACTGGTACCTGCCTAGCTATTTCTCCTGTAGATGCAGTCGCTTTGTTAGCTGCTAAGTGTAGTTTACTGCAGTGGTGCACAACGTCTAGCCTGTATGCCACAGGCGGCTCACAACTGCTTGTTATCTGGCCTGCAGCGTACAAGAAAAGAAAACATTAAAATATGAGTTACATGTTTTGCAGAATTATTAATTTTTTGTCTATCATACTTTGTCAACATGTTTTAAAAGGCAAATGCCTTCAGTTTCAAGCGGAAACACCATTATTTTGCATTGGTCTGGTTCGTAAAGACCTCAAGTCCATGTTCGCAGAGACACGAGTACGAGTACTAGTCCGGGTTTCCATTTACAAGCAAATGCTTTGCGAATAAAACAGCAATATTTCACTGCGTCGTTAATAATTTTACTAACTGCGCACCTCTAGCAGTGACACCATTTCAACAGTGACATTAGTGGTGACTTACATAAGCGTCATAGCTTGTAGAAATTATGTCAGTGTTATCTGCATGTCATTTACTTTACAGGTAACCCGTATTCGTATCAGTGTGAACGGCTACCATTGGAATACATGCAAACTCATGTTTACCACAACCCATAAACGGGCACTCGTACTCCTACTCATGTTATGTGAACATGGCTTAAGAACACATTTTCTGGCTTGTGGCTTAAAAAATGAAAATATTGTGCACCACTATTTTACGGTACAAGTCAATCTTTGCTATGCTATGTCTTGAAAGGCTGCATCCTACACGGGTTTGTGAAAGCCGAGTTATATTAGTGAAGTATTAGTGTGCTCTTTTACAGGTGTCCCACAGATACGATCAGCTACGGAGAACAGTGAGGCTTTTACCGTTGTTACTGTTATTTGTTGTGTTTGTGTTGTTTTGCTTTGACGTTTGCCACTATTCAGGGCTGTACCGAGTTGTTTTTCATTTAACAGTGAATTACATATGCACGCATGTAGGCAAGTTCCTAGGTCGTTCTGTGTTTTGTGTTTCTGTAGAGGTTAAACTTTCTGTTCCATTATTATCTGTATGTGCATTGCCTGGTAAAGCCGTCCCTGAAATGATCTATACTGTATCGGGCGGGACATTAAGCTCTGCTCACACACTTACTGCTGATGTATGGTGAGACAGTGTGTATGCTGTTGTGAATCGGAAAAAAACGGCAATATTTTCTTTCATTCATTTGCAGGGAAGATGACTGTGTAGGGATTTTTAAAAGATTTTTGATACTGGGATTTTTCTCCCATGGTCCAAAACAAATTTTTTGCACTCGGTCGATGGGCACTGATCTTGTGATTGGTCATATTTTACCTGTAGCAACAGAATGAAGTTGCATAGTGTGATGTAATGAAATATTATATAATTTTACAAAAATGTTTTGTTCAATTTGGCATAATTTTCTGCCGAAAATGTGGCCCTGCATATCACTTTCTTCTGGCTTAAATTTGTGATAAATTTCGGTTCGTAATCTAAGAATATCAAAGGACTGCATTTATTTTTTAACTTTTTTGTCTAAGTGAGATGAACGAGTGTGGAAGTGAGCTAGCTGTAAATTTTTCAATTTTTCGGTACAGTTCTGCATTTGCAACGTGCTCGAGCTATCGTGATCTTTACATATATGCATGACTTTATCTGTTCATTTCCTGTATTCTCAGTGGCATATGTGCACTTTTTTCCTTTTACATGCTTTGTTTGGTACCTGCCCGCTATTTCATAAGTTCACTATTCCGAAAGTCTATTGTGCAGATACGCGCCACAGTGCTAACTTTTTAATTGGATTAAGGTTAGGGTTAGGGTCAGCTTAGGGTTGGGCTTAGGGTTAGTGGGAATAGTAGACTTTCAGAATAGCAGACCTTTCGAATAGCAGACCCGAATCCTTTGTTTGTGGTTTTCGTTCATAAGTTGTTGAGAAATTTGTTTTGGATGGTATTTTCGTTTTTTGTGCAGTTGATGTTTATTTTTTTGTAACGATGCTAGTGCACTTTTGTTTTCATCTTTTGTTTTTATGTAGTTGTGATTTCAGATTGTTTTCTTCTTTTTCCTGGTTGTCATTAATGCAGCTGAGCTGTCCGCTATACACTGTGTCCCAAAAAACATCCCCAACATTTTCGATTGTAACTTGAAAACCAGTTACCAGATCCTAATCATTTATATTCTTGACAAAACTTGCCATCAAATCATCAAATGCCATTCATATTACCACCTCACTCATTCTTTGTTTCTGTACTACCTAGAGAAAGCAAATCAAGCAAAATATATTTAGAAATAAACAGAAAACCTGAATAAACATCTCTGACATTATTAATTGTAACTCGAAAAAAGATAGATTTTATTAATTTTTGGCAAAATAATTCTGACACAACTGGCGATTAAATTATTGTTTATTAAGTTCCCACCTCACCCAGCGTCTGCTTGTGCACTACCTAGGGAAAGCAGACCAAGCATAATACATGTTGAAATGAATGAAAATACGTAAATAAATTTCATCTATCGAGATCTTTGGGCCCCAACAGCAGGTCTATTACAAAGTTTAATTGTCGTGCAGCAGTTCGTCTACCAGATGACGTTCAGGAATGTTTGCGAAGTCAAGAAGTGACTGGTGAAGTCTGGATTGTTCTGAGGCAGATTATTATCGATACTGCAGTCAACGAATGGAGAAAGGATCTCCATGCTTCCATTATTGTGTTTGTTTGCATTCTGCCTGAAAAGGCCATCCCCGAAATGACCTATATTGTGTCGCCGTGTTGGGTGGGACGTTAAACCCTACTCACTCACTCTCCATGCTTGTGTTTGCATAATGGGCTGACATTTCGAACAGTTTTACTGCAGACAGTTCAAAAATGAACAACTGGATATAATATCAGCCAAAGCATCAGAAATATATACAAAATATGTTTTTATGTGTTATGTTGATTAAGTAATCATACCGCATTAGATAAAAAGGTAATATTTTGTTGGTTCTGTTTTCTCCAGGTAGTGCAGGAACAGACATTGGGTGAGGTGGGATATTGAATGGTCGATTGATGGCCAAGTGTCTGAGGAACATTCGTACCAAAAATTATTAAAATATGATGATCCTTCTTAAAGTTATAATTGAAAATGTTTGAGATGTTTTTGGGACACAACGTAGAAAACACATTCTCTGTTGAGTAGTCTACTGACTGACAAACTTAGGAGTGATTGTGACCGTACATGGCAAGTCAGACCGACTGTGCGTAATTTCTACGTTCTGTTTAATTCACCACAGATGCAGTGTTTCCTAGGTGAACAAATTGGAATGTTTTTCTGTAGTGGATATTTGTGAGTCCAGTTTTCTATCCGATTTCTCACTTTGATACTTGACCTTGAAAATAATCAGACATCGGCAATTATGACACACGTGCACTGGGTAGTTGCTGGCCCAGAACTGTAGAACAGCTTTCCAGACTTCCAGCTTATTTGATACAGGCTACCATTGACTTTGAACAGTGGACTTAGATAAGTAGATGCTAAAGGCATTTTTCTTAGGGTGTTGATAGCACATGGTGACTGACTTTTAAATCAACTCCTTTCAATTTTGTTTTATTTACTTGCTGGTTCAGTCATAAGTAAGTAAGTAAGAAAATTTAATTTATAAAGCGCACAATGTCAGCGAGAAACTCACTGAATCTGAGGTGAAACTCACTGAATCATTTTATTCATGCTCTAATGAATCAGATTGTCCATGTTAACATTTCTATAACAATAGCATTTTAAAGTTGGTATGTTGTAGGTCAACATTGCCTCTGATAACTCCAGTAACTTGGACAATCTGAATTTTATTCATGCTCTAATGAAAGAATTTTTGCAGATTTTGCATTCTTGGAAGTGAGTGGTTTTTTATTGCACAGTCCTGTTGCCGTGAATTACTGATGTGAAATTACTGGCAGTTTACTCAAGAATGCTTTGTATTTTTGTATATTTTGATTTTGGTTTATTTTTTCCCATTTGCACGTCATTCTCATGTATTGGTGTACGTGAATGAAATGACTGTTGTGTCTAACTCAATCATTGATGAATGATGTTATGCCATCACTGCGAAATGCTAACGACTAACAAATGAAACTGCATTTGTGATGGTCTTGTCAATTTCCTGTTAAACACATTGCCATGATGAATGAGAATTCTGGTAGTCAGGTTATCACTAATTTGTGCTGTTTTTTTGTGGCGTTCAATGCTGAGTTGTGTTGTTTTATGCTTTCCTAGCTGTGCATTGTGCTAAAAATGATGTGTGATTGGCTTAGAGCCAAACCAGTCTTTTATTTAAGCATTTTTAGCATTTCTTTTTACAATGGGCATGGGAGTATTTACATTTATTGAGTAACATTTCTATAACAATAGCATCTTAAAGTCGGTATGTTGTATGTTGTAGGTCAACATTGCCTCTGATAACTCCAGTAACATGGACAAATCAGGTAAATATGGCTTATTGGTGTACCGATCGCTTTAAGCATTTTTTCTGTTGTAGAGTTATTGCCTTTGTATCTGTGGTCTGGCAGACTGGCAGTGTAAGCTGGTGTCTGTCTAAGGGCTAAGGAAACGGAGATTAGCGCCGCCGTATAGGTCTTATGGCTCGATAAGAACTTTATGTTTTCCACTATTGGTAGTTGTATTCGTCCTGTTGTCTGTTGCAGTACCTGGCTGATAGCAGTGATCTGAATGGCATCTTGGGTGGCAGCAGTCCACAGCTGTCTGATGCTAACAACTCGGACACGCTGGTCGCTAATATGAGAGACCCGGCATCCAGTGTTCAGTCGTCCAACTCTGCCTCTCTCGATGCGGCCAACACTAGCAACAATGCTGCTGGCGGGTCTTCATCCCGACGACGAGAGAGGAGATCCATCAATGTAAGACTGAGCGTGATTCATTCGTTGTACGTTGGTTGCTAGAACTGTACCTGGGCCCGCATTCTCAAAACTTTCCTAAAATTTTTCCTAAATCTTTCTTAATATCTTCCTAAGTTTGGTCATTTGTCATTAACGGAGCTGGCCATCTGACCAACTTGGGCTGTATTGGGTTTAACTCTCACCAGCTCAAATTGCTGCAGAAGGGATTGGCCCTCATTCAGCAGTGTGCTGTGTGAATTTGCAAATTATTTTTAGCATCTTGAGTGCATGTTGAAGATAGGATGTGCTTGTATGTAGAGAATAAAACATTTGCAATAAATAGCAATAGCAATGTCATTATTATTGACAGCCATTGGGAGCTTACTAACTTTTTATCTAATGCCGATTTCCTAACAAGATGTACTGTTTAGCCACAGTACATGTTACAGACAGGTGACAAACAAAGCATAGCAGTAGCCTATCCATATTAAGTGCGGTCTCCTAAAAAATCTGTAGCTGTTGTGATGAATCGGTGAGTTTTTTGAAAACCATAGTCTGACACTTGCTGTGTCTGTGCATTTTGCAGCGGCCTTTGAGCCACGGTTTGCCTCCAACACCAGAAGTCAAGGTACTGGCTATTAGTTTTATCATTTTATGTTCAATTTGTTGAATTATCTGTGTCTTAGCGATTGCAGGGTTCCCACACATCCTTGAAAGTCCTGGAATTTTTTTTCTTCAAATTCAAGACCTTGAAAGTCCTTGAAAACAGAGTTGGTCCTTGAAAGTCTTTGACTTTGAGTTTCTGCCTCTTTGAAAGTTCTAGAATTTATTCAGGGAAGAATGAGATAAAACTGGAAAAGATTAATGAAATTATAAAAATTAGCCATATTTGCACTATGCGGTCTAATTTCGTATTTTAAAAAAATTTTCACTCGCTATGCTCACGTCTCATTCTAAAGTTGTCACAGCCACAATTCATTAAGTGATGAATCTTGATGTCAGCATTTTGTTCTTAAAAATTAATGTTGGTCGTCCTTGAAAGTCCTTGTAAAGTCCTTGAATTTTTTTCGTGACCATAGTGCGAACCCTTAGCTGAACAGGTTGATTCTCACTGTGAGATAACGTGAGCCATTTGTGCATAAAGACGAGCCTGAGCTATAATACTCGAGTGTTGTGTGCACTGCGCAAGTCTCACCTTCTGAATTACTGGACGTTGTAAATCGATTCCCAAGGTGGCAGCACAGTGGAACATGTACATGTATCACAAATCTACGCTGTGGGCATATAGCCAGAGGCCACAACATTAGAAGCAGCACTGGTTTTTTTTGCATGGCTGCTCATAGAGAAGTACACTGTGTCTCAAAAAAAAAATCCCCGACATTTTTGACTGTAACTTGAAAACCATTTATCAGATTTTGATAGTTTTTGGTACAAATATTCCCGACACAACTTGCCATCAAATGACCGTTCAGTTTCCCACCTCACCCAGTGTATGCTTCTGCACTGCGTAGGGAAATCAGATCAAGCGAAATATGTGTTGAAATAAACAGAAAACCTGAAGAAAACATCCCGACATTATCAATTGTAACTTGAAAAAAGATTAGCAGATTTTAATAATTTTTGGCAGAAAAATGTCTGACACCACTGGCTATTAAATAAGTGTTTTAGTTTCCACCTCACAAAACGTCCGCTTTTGCACTACCTGAGGAAAGCAGACCAAGCATAATACCTGTTAAAATGAATGATAAAACATTGATAAATTCCATCTATCCTCATCTGTGGACCCCGACAGTCAGTCTGTTACCAGGCTTGACTGTCATGCAGCAGTGTGTCTGCCAGGTAAAGTTTAGGAATGTTTGTCAAGTCAAGAAGCGACTGGTACAGCCTGGATTGGTCTGGAGCAGAACATTATCGATGCTGCTGTCAATGAATAGAGAAAGCGTCTTCTTGCCTGTGTTTGCATAGTGGGCTAATACTTTGAGCAATTTTACTGAAGGCAGTTAAAAAATGAACAGCTGGATGAAATGTTAGCCAGAGTGTCAGAAATGTGAACAAAATGTGTTTTTACACGTTATGTTAATTAAGCAATCATATCGCATTGGATAAAAAAAGTGTTATTTTGCTGGTTGTTGTTTCCGCAGGTAGTGCAGAAACAAAAGTTGGGTGTGGTGGGAAACTAAATAGTCATTTGATGGCAAGTTGTGTCAGAAATATTTATACCAAAAATGATCAAAATTTGATAATTGGTTTTCAAGTTACAGTCAAAAATGTTCGGGATGTTTTTTTGGAGACACAGTGTAAAACGTACATTCGTACATGCTTTATGCAGATTGAGCAATTGGACAAAGTCTCACAAACTGCTAGTAAATATTTTGAATTGACTAAAATAGTTGAGTTAAACTTTTTAGTTGGTAACTAATTTTTCTAACTGCCTTAGGTAAAACTTTTTAAAGTTAGTTAAACTAATGGTTTAACTAAAAATATGTAGTTAAATTTTTAGCTAGTAACTTATAGCTAACGTTTGCCAATCACTGTCAGTGACTGTGCGTGTTGTTATAGATGGGAGCATGCTTCTCAAAAGTGTTCAATGGCTGTCCGCTCCACATCAACTGTACAGCGAGCTGGGTCAATCCAGCCACTAAAGGTCAGCTGAGCACTGCAGTGCTGCTTATTCAGTACAGTTCTCATGTTAAATGTATTATTTTTCTCTTACCATTTGCTTTATTTCTATTTTCAGTTTTTTCAGTTTCAGTTAGCATTATTTCTCTCCTTTTCTGTTTTTTTTTGTTTTAGTTTGTTTGAGTTTAAATCCTAGATTAAACTGGTAGCTTGTCTGTCATTATTTTACTGCAGATTTGTTTTGTATCATATCGTATTGTATTGGACTTAAAAGTGTTGTAGATAACTTTAGAAGCATAGTTGGTGTTATCTCTTTTTCAGGGCTCTTGCGGGTTTTTGAAAGTCCTTGAATTTTTCCGCAGATTTTCAAGGCCTGGAAAGTCCTTGAAAACAGACATGGTCCTTGAAAGTACTTGAATCAGTGTGTGAAGGTCCTTGAAAGTGCTTGAATTTGATTTTGTAAAACGCTGTATTGATGCATTTGGTAATATTTTTGATAATTCCAGTTTTTGATTAATGCTCAAAGGTTTTAAATTGTCGAACGTGAACTGAACCTGCTTATATATGCTTATAAAAGTGCCGGTTTGATTTAAGTCAATTCTCCTTATATGTCGTTTGTTTTGAAAGTCCTTGAAAACTCCTTAAATTTGATTTTGACAACTTGTCAAAGTGTTTTTGTTATCCGCAATTTAGTATCGACAGTTACATTGCATATAACGTAAGTAAGTAAGTAAATTTGTAAAATGCACGATTTTAATGTGAAACCCTCTGAATCTGAGGTGCTTGGTGATCACTTATTTTTGCAGCTTTTTGTCTTTTTTTTTGTCTCATTAGTCTATATTATTTACATATCAGTATGTGTTAAACTTTAATGGAGTCAAATGGATTTTTACGTGATTGTGTGGCATTAACAAACTAATCTTTTTTGTTGGCAGTTAGCTTATTATACTAATTTATCTAATGTAGTGTTGCGGTCACTTACCTTGATTGAGCATGGTTGCATAGCGTCATTAGTAAGAACAGTGGATAATTATTGAGTCACTGAATCGATGTGCATATGCCTTATAGTGTACGTAATTAATAGTAAATATTCCATGTTTTTTGACTGATGAAAAGAGCGCATATTTTTTACTGTAGAGTGTAGATTTATCACACAAGTTGGTTACCATATGAATACCACTGCATTTTACGAGAACCTTTTGTTTATTACTTCTGTTCGCATAACGGCTTGTTCAGATCAACACATATTGATTGGTGCTGACGAAGGTATTTACACGTTGAATTTGAACGAGCTGCACGAAAGTTCCATGGAACTGGTGAGTCTGTGTGTTTACCACGTCTTCATGTCTATGTGAGTTGGTACGGTCTGTTATAAGGTTATAATCGCTTGTTACAGAATTCAGTTTTAACCGAGCCCTAACTCTAACTTATATCGACAAAATTGCCCCATTTCCCGTTGTTAATGGCTTTTTTTAATCATCAATAGTTTGTTGATGGAGTTTTTGCCTTCACATGATCATATAGTATGCATGTTTCTATTTGTTTCTATCGAGCTAATTGTGAAACATGCATGTAAAATATTATAAGCTTTTGGCTAAAGATGGTATTATTATTTTTTTCAGGTGCTTTTATTTGGGGATTTGTCCTTTTTGCACTGGTTTGTTTTGGCTGTAGTTAGTCAGCAGTCACGTTGTTTGAGCAGCACTAGTTAATTTCATATGATATGCAAGGAACATTTACTCAAAAGCCTAATTTAGTTCGTATATTTTGAATTATTATTTATTTAGCTACATTTACTAGAATTTTGTTGAAATAAATTCATTTGTTATTCATCTGATTTACGAAAGACACAAACAGGGTTTCTTTTTAATTGAAACATCTCGTCTGAACATCAGCTACTAACTCATGTATCATCCGCAGTTGACTTGTGCAAGTTGGTTGTGGTATTTTTAGAGTGCTGTTGTGAGATAGTGACTGAATAACTTGTTTCTATTTGCTTTCCAACTTTCTATATTCTGGTGGTGATGTATTTATAGTTTGTATTTGTTGTCTGTTGTCAGCTGTTTGCACGCCGGTGCATTTGGTTATACATCGTCAAAGACATCATGATGTCCTTATCAGGTTCACTTTCTATTTACATTTTAAGCATTCTACTACGTTTTTGCCCTGATATATAGAGTGGGCCATAAAAAGCTGTCAACTATATTATTCTGTTTAAAATGCTACTGCATTTGTTTATAGACAAAATGACACACCATATAAATTCTGGTCTGTTCTGCACATATTGATGTCAAAACCTAGCGAGTATGTCAAAATGTTATTAACAAATAATACGATAGAATCAAAGCACCCCACCTGTAATATTTTGCAATGGTGAAACACAAATGGAAATACGTGATTGCATATATGTCTAAGTAATACAGCAAAAACTTCATACAACTTCGTACTTATCGTGGCCTGTGATGGGATCTGGATATTCTGTGACCCATAATCTCTGCTGGTACATTGACTTCCGTGCATCAGCTCCAGTTGTGGAAAAATTATGCTTCATTGCATCTTGCACCTTGCCTTGCCTTGCCTTCGGGGTGGGCAGGCTCTTACACCTGCCCAGCGCTGAGGCCGTATCAGTTCGGCCCAATGCGCATCCCCAAAAGTAACCACAGGTTACAAGTAACGGCTATAAAGCCGTAGACGGCTGTGAAGCCGTAAATAACGGCTGTGAGGCCGTAAGTAGACGGCTGTAAAGCCGTAGTCGGCTGTAAAGCCGAAACCAGCACAAAAGCACTGGTAACGTGTAGTAAATGTTCTCTCGTATTTGGTCAGCTCTTAGTACGCTCCTATCCTCCAGATTGTAGAAATCTTTCAGGTCATCGGAGCAAAGCCCCACCACCACGTCAAGGTGGCTGACCTTGGTGGGGTGCATCTTGCACCATTTAGCAACATTGTCGTGAAGAGTCATCTGATTATTGATGTCGACAGTTGATCGCTGAAATATTGCATTCAGTGCTGTTAGTATTTTGTAACGTGAACAGAAAAGGACAGAATTTGCACACAACATACTGACACCAAATACTGTCGTGTCACTTGGTTATCATTTTAAAAATCGGCTGGTAGGGGAGATCACATTCTGGCTTTGCCATGGAATTCTTCCAAAAATGCTCTACCTCTGTCTACTGAAAATGTCATTTTGCTTTATAAAATTGTGGGCCATATTAATCTGGTATTGTTAAGTACTTACTACTACTACTTACTGCTAGTTTTACTGTTTTTGTCTTGGACACGATGGTGACTTTGGTGTGTTGTTGAATTCAGGCAAAGGTCCGTCTTTGTATCGACACGAGCTGTTGTCGTTGCACAATCGGCAGAATCATCGTTTTTCCAATACTATCGATAAAATTCCTGTCAAACTCGTCCCGAGGTGAATTTGTTGTATATTTGGCGTAGTTCCTGGCTGTCATGGCTGTCATCAAGTTTAACATGATTCATAATAATGATATGATTTTTTCCAGTTTCCAATGCAGGGCAGGGCAACTAACACCGCCCCCTAGGCTCAGGCTGCATTCACGTAAACACGAGTACGAGTCCGGCACTGTACGGGTTCCCGTATACGAGTTCCGGCAAACATGAGTTTGCGTGTATTTCAATGGCGGCCATTCACATACATACAAGTACGGGTTACCTGTAAATTTCACTCGTATGAGTAGTTTCTGTGCAGGTCATGTTTTTATCCAACCCGTGCGAAGTAAACTACCCGTAAATAACAATAATATAATGTACAAAAGCTATGGCACGTATTTGATGTCAGAACTGACATCATTGTAAAATTATTCATTGTTAGAGATGCACGGTTGGTAAAATTATTAGCGATGTGATGAAATATTGTTGTTTATTTGCGAAGCATTTCCTCAGTTTTATTTAATTCAATATGGCCGACACGTGCTTAGTTAAGAGCTTGTACAACCCGTGAACGCTCCACTCGTACGAGTGATGCTTCTACGAGCTGTAAACGGAAACCCGGACTCGTACTCGTGTCTATGTGAACGCAGCCTTAGGCTGGTACGATGATGTGATAATGATAATAATACAGATATAAGAGCCAACTCAGCCTCGTACTCTTTGTTAGATGGGAAATGAGTAGTAGCTTACGGGCTACAGGGTGAACTGAAGGCCTAGAGTGGCTGATCGGGCAGGGCAGTGGTATGTCTGCTGGCTGCAAACCGTGGGTCTAATTGTTTGCTGACACGGGCAGTTGATGGCTGCATAGTGCGCTGTTGTATCATTAGCTCATGCCAATCATCTGCTACTTCTGAGATTGTCAACGTGCTTCCTTCTGGCCGCGAGTCCGTCTCATGTAAGAAGTGTTATAGCAAGTACAAGACTTTACCTATATGGTGCCATGTAGTTCGAAGATGCAGAGGCTGTTGATGTCTTTAGCCTATGGCAAATTGAATAAGTGAGTTTTTGAATGTTATTTGAAGACTTCAGTTGAAGTATATAAGCGAATGTCATCAGATATTTATTTTTTGGAACTGAGTGTGTGGGGAGACTAGTCACTGAGTAGAGGCAACTAGAAGTTTTACAGCTAGGGAGTAGTTATGTTTTTTGTTGGCCTACAGTTTTTTGCAGCAACAAATGACACCACAGTTGCAGCATTTTTTATCAAAGGAAATTGTTGGCAAAAAAAGTTTCCCATGAAAGTTAAGTCATATTCTGCATCATAAATTTGCAAATTTCAAATATTTATATTTGTGTTCTTTTTGCCTGTTTCCTGCAGGAAATTTGTGATGACGACGAAAGTTGCGGAGACGAGGGGCTGCCAGCGATGCTGTGTGGGACGAAACCCTTACAATGGGTACAAGTATCTGTGTGGCATCCTGCCGACTGGCATTTTTCTGATGCAGTGGTATGACCCGTTGAACAAGTTCATGCTACTCAAGGTTTGTGAGCAACTTTTTCAAAAATTTCATGCTATATTTGTCACTTATTCGCCTTTAGATAAGAATAATAGAGGCATGATAGTAGTGGCCGCTACAACACTGTTAGTTTTATTAGTTTTATTACTAGCAGCACTTAGTAATTGTACTAGAAATTTCAGTAGCTACAGAATTTGCATACTGGGCCAGGTATATGATGTTTGTTAATCTTATACCCTGTTTAAACAAGGAAGCAAACATTAAGCAAACTTGGAGCACACATCGTGCACGTGTATTTTGAATGCGTTTGCTTCATGTTTGCTTCATGTATGCTTCCTCGTGTGAACGGGGTATTAAGTATACAGTGTTGCATTATGATCATGATACATTTTTGCTTAAAGGTTAATTGTAGCTGTAATTTGTTGTTTTGTTATGTCAACTAGCAATTTGATTTTCAAGTTGTGAGTACGATGCCGTTGAAAGTCTTCGAGATGATCATCACGCCCGAGCTGGAGTATCCACTGCTTTGTGTCGGCGTTCGGCAAGAGTTAGTCATTGTTGTCATTGAGAAATGAACACATACATCTGGACAAACCTGGCTACAGATAGATTATGACAATTGAAATATTTTATTAGATTATCAGGCAGAATTTAGTATTCAACCATTGTTGAATGTAAGCCGAGATGGTCTGATTTGTCAACATAACTGCATTTTGCAGCTTCCTAGCAACACAATACATTTGAATAGTACAGCTGATAAGTGGACTAAGTCTAACATGGACTTAATATATAGACTTAGTTCACTTTTCCATTCTCAGTAAACATCACTTAACATGAATTAGTAGAGATTTTTTGATTATTAGTGCATAAATGTTCTGGCTGCCGTAAGAGTTGAATGCTATATTTCACGTGTTTACCATATGCAGTGCAATCTGGTGTTTTGGCTATGTTTTGGGTTCCCATCAGTAAATAGTTTGTTTGATGAATGTAGCATTAGTAGCAATGGGCACAGGTTAGAAGTTAAAGGGGGTGTATAGCTCTTTATATGAAACTTATCGTAGCGTCACCTACCATATGGGATCACACCTGCCACCCGACACAGGTGAATGCGCCCCGCCTTAACTCCAACCAGATAGGCTGGTACTCAGTTTACCTACCGCAGAAGGATCGAAGGCTGCATTGACCTATTTCGCTGATTGCATATTGAGATGGTTTACCTGCTCGCAGGCAGTCACCCATCTAAGTACTAACCCAGCCCGGTGTAGAGCAACTTCATTGAACGGACACAACGCATTACCGATACATCACGCCATGAAACTATAGTTTTCGGACAATTTTCAGCAGCCCAAAATTTAAGGTCGCAATTGCACTCCCTTTACCTATGCTGCCTGACTATCTGTGTTCAGGACTGATGCGGACTCATACTCGTACAGTTTTGATCTCGTTAACCTCAACTCACCAAACTGCTCGCTCTCCGACCTTTTTCCTCGTGAGTTCATTATGTTAATAACTTTTGAAGGTTGTAAATTGTGGAATCAGTTGCCAGAAGATATTAAAAATGTACAAAATATAACTACATTTAAGAATAACTTGAAGGAATTATTTTACAATGGTATGTCTTTGTGTTGAAGTTAAACATTGTTACGTTCAGGCTGGTTTTTGCAATTCGTTATAATCATATTGTTTGAAACTAACTATTGCACTTTTCTTTTTTCTTTTCTTTCTTTTTTCTTTTCTTTTTTTATCTTTGGATATTGTATCATTGACTACTTATAGTTTCTATGGGCAGCCAGCGTTGATAAGCGATTGCTTTTTTGGCAGCCCGCCTACAGTGTGTAGTATTGTATGATAACATTGTATTTGTGTTTTGGCAAATAAATACTCGATCTCTCTCTCTCTACTTTATTTCTTGATTCATTTGTCGTGACTGAATAAGTAGTTGTTTGTAGCTGATATCCGTAGTTGTATAAAATGTAATAAATCGGTCATTTTATCCCACAAATTAACCGCAGGAAGATGCTTGCAGTTTCGTATTATAATTCTTTTTATTGGTTTTATTCGGTAACGTATTATTTGAAAATGAATTATTTTGAAAATACATCAAATAATAGAAGCATTCTTTCGGCACTAGTTTGCACAGAGTTGTCAACATTCAGCTTATGATTATTTTTATAATTATTATTAGTAGTAGACTTAAAATATAATACAAGGAGAACTTGATTACATCATCACTGTTTATTGCAATCAAATGTATTGGCAGTGTTCTGTTGTTATCCAGAATTGCAAAATTTTAATTTTGCTTTTTAAACCGGGGTCGTTCAGTCCCAAATTTTGCACTTTTGGACAAATATTTTTAACAACGAGAACATTTTCTGCCAGTTTTCCAACAGCCCAAAATTTAGGGTGGCAGTTTTCGTCCCTCGCAGCCCTGGCACCCTTGCTTGCAGTATTGTTTGACTCTGTGACTGTGTGACTATAGACGAGAACCACGGCATGAAAGTTATCCACTTTGCTCAGTTGGACAAGGATACGATACTTCTCTGTGCAGAAAGTAAGTCGACACAACATTCGTTTTCTTTCTGCTCAACAATCTGTAGGATATTTTCACTTTTATTCACTGAATTGAATACTACAACCGTTTTGATTTTTGTTTGACCACTTAGGTTTTTTTGTCACATCCAGGTTAATCTTGTTTCTAAACTTCTGACTGCAAACTTAACCTGCTCAGTTAAAGAACTTTTATTAGTTAGCCACGGTCGGTACTGTTCACAATGTATGCATGAGATTGCCACTGACAAGTCATCGGCTGTAACACTAGTAAATTATTACATACATTTTACGTTGTTTTGAGATCTTGTGTTTTTGTGATGTTTGACGATTTTGACAGATAGGCTATGCCGTTTTTATCTGTATATGTCTGTCTGTTTTTTGTCCGTCTATTCGTTTTGTCATTTTCTGGCAAATAGACATGTTTATAATCTAGTATGGAAGAAAAGCCTGTGTCATGAATGATTAGCTATCTTGAAACTAGCAACCTAGTCCAGCTTCATGCACTTTACTTTTGTTGGTCTGCTAGAAGAGACATGGCTGACATGTGATGATTTTTGCTGTGGGAATTCTCAGCAGACATTTAGCAGATACAAGGCAATATTGTAGTTAAATATAGACAGTTACGACATTAGCTTTTGGTCTGTTGCAGCCGTGAGTCAGATTTGTAGTAATTGCTTTATGTGCAACTAATGGATCATTTGTGTGCAATTTACGCAGACTATGTTCGTCTGCTCAACCTGAATGGACAGGTCAAGACAGCACGACAGCATTCGGTCGTTGATATGCAGTTTGAGTTCCGGATTGAAGCCCTCGGTAAACGGTCTTCTCATAAATTTTTACGCATTTCGTTATTTTTGCATTTATAGATTATCGGTGGTTGTTTTTCAGGTTTCTTCATTCGTTTGATTTTTGCTTAGCATCAGCCAAATAACAGGTTGAAAAACAGCACTTTGAATCCCGTGTCATTCCCTTGGACAGACAGACGTGGATTTTACTGTTCGTGAATGTTTCACACGCCTGTGCTTAGACCAGCTGACCAGACAGGGCCTAGAAAATTTACTTAGTGAAATGTATTGGGCTGGGTTGAAAATTGAAGGTCAGACCAAGTAGCTCAGGCCTTTTCACAGTTTTAACAGCTTGGTGAAAAATCATAATGACTATTTTTGGAGTGTCGCATCTGACTAAAATAGGCAACTCAGCACCTTTGAAGTTACACTTGCTACACAAATCAGTAAATGTCAACATGTCAGAACTGTGTAAACACTTCACTAACTAATGCCAAAGTTTTTTTGGCAAAATTATGTTACCGTGACTGCTAAATTTGATGTTGTGTAGCAGAAATAAGGAGGCTACTACCTCCTTACAGATTTTATGTCATTTTTGATTAGAGTTAAAATGTTAAATGATGATGGTAAAGTTGGCAGTGTTTGTAAGTAAGATATCTGTTAATGGGTTGACATATAGATTTTGTCACAAGGACATTTGATACTACTTTTTGTGAGGGTCGTCACTAATCTGTCAGTCTTACAGACTGATGCTTCAAGGAATTAGTTGTTGAAAATGCATTATGCAGTCATGCACCTTGGTATCGAGGATGTCATGCAATTACAAAAGGTCAAGGTCGTGACCCAGTTATTTTTGAGGTGCCATATCTCCATAACAGTGGAAGATGGATGCATGGTGACAATGGACCATTTATAGTAGAGCGCTGGTGACGAATCGAATGGTCATATAACTGACAACCTTTATTTTTTAGTTATAATAATAGCCAAGGATGACAATAACATTGCTGCTGTACAATTTGAGATTAAACTTTTTAATTTTTATTACTAGTCTACATTAGCTGCCTGATTTTTATGCGCAAAAGCAGCTACTGCTTTCAGCGCATCTTAGCCATCGCAGTTCTGTCTCCCCGTCTGTCTCTCTGTCACGTGGGTGGATCAGTCAAAAACAGTGCAAGCTATGATCACCAAATCTTCACCGTCGGCCGCCTGGAAGACTCTAGTTTCAGGATCCTTAAAGCTTTTCCATGAATTTGAAGGGGGTCACCCCAAACAAGGGTGCTAAATGAGAGGGGGTAGGAAAAATTTGGGATTTTTAGCCAATGAGTCGCTGTGTCTCAATAACGGTGCGAGATAGGGCCTAGGTTACTATTAATCACTGATAGGAAGTCATACACTGGATCTCGATTGCTATCGAATTCAATGACTTTGGACAGTAAAATAGGGGGTTTTATGGATTTTTTGGCAATTTCGGGCTGCGAGACAAATTTCAGGAGCGAATTGTGCTGAAACCAATTGAGAGAGACATGGACAAGCTGCATATGAAATTTTTAGCAATGAATGTAGATTTCAACAGTCCAAGTCTCGATTTCCTAGGTTCAAGGAAACCTGCGCACGAGAGCATCAAAGAGCGGTATTCCTGTAAAAATCGTTATTTTACCGTTGTTGGTCAATTTTTCGTGAAAACGATTGCAGATAGGCATGGGCATACTGCCTATCACAACAAGCACTAGTGACGAGCTTTTCAGTCGTATCAACGTCGATGACTTTGAAAAACCCTGAACTTCCAGAATAAGGGGTTTTTATTGATTTTTGCGATCTTCGGCTGCAGCACACACTCCAAGAATGAACCGTGACAAAATAGCTAGAGATAGACTGGAACTGCAATAGGCTTTCGCGTGTCTTGCTAGCATTAGCTGAAATTTCTTGTATTTTAACTGGCATGCTGTAAGCTGTCGAAATGCATTCATGTTTGTTATTATTAATGTGTTTGTGCAGTTTGTCTGTCAGAGAGTGTCCTTGTGTTCTATAAACACGGCATGCAGGGACGCAGTCTGAAGACCAACGAGGTACTTTTTGAATTACTTGGCTGTTATTTTGTTGCTGATTAGAGCTGATTCAGTTGTCTTTTTAAAGTATGAAATTCTGTCATTCTATTTCATTGAAGATTATTTATATTTAATGTAGCACATTTTGCAGCCATTACTCAAATTAATGCTAAGTAATTGTGTTAGAATTATGTCTTGAAAAGCGTCATTTGTTTGATTCAGTTTACAAGGAAACTTGATACATTTAATGAAATTGAAGTTACCTTCAGACTCAAAGTCCACTGCAGACCGGTGCTCCCATTGCAGTTCTGGTATTTTACAGTGATGATCAAAGGTGTATGGGATGCTGTCATTTGTAGGTGACACAAGAGATTAGCAATCCAGACCACACGCGCTATTTCCGTGTCGTTGGATCTGACCGGTTAGTAGATCCGTCCATTTTCTGTACTGTTATAATGTAAACTCGTGAAAACAAAATTGATATAATGTCTGCTGTTTTCAGCATGTGAAATGCATTTTTGTGAATATTTGGATGACAGCATTTCTGTGAGAGATATTATAATTTATAATGCAATTTAATTCTGCAACATTGATTTTATGCATTCATATATTGTAACACTTATGGTAGTTAGGCCTTTTAGTATAAGGCCTAGTTTGGTGGTTGGCTTGGTGTATGTGTAGGGTTTAACAATGGTATTTTATCGCGATCTTATGCCAACTTTGCATTACCAGTTAATTTTGCATTAATTTAGTTTCATGGCACTTATTCGTGTTTTGCTGGTTTAACTAATACTAATTTTATCACCATTTTACCACGCTACCACGCTTTGTCAAGGGATATGCCAATGTCGATGCATAGCAAAGACTAAGCGCCAGCTCGTGGCATGCTGAATGCTGATGTTACGTTAATGTGCTCTGGTTGTTGATAAATTCCTAGCAGTCTCTTTTCATCGGCGAGCTCTTTGGGCCATCAAGTATATTTCGAATATTTCTGATTATTTTTTACAAATCAGGACAATAATTTTGTGGTTTGTTTTCAGGGTCATCGTATTAGAAAATCGACCGATAGCCGACTTGACTGCATCGTCCAACCTTTACGTTCTAACTGGCCACGAAAGTACTGTCTGAACAGTATCGACCGATGTTTCCGATAATTTTATACACAATAGTACATTACGTGTAATCGTCGCACTTACACACGCATGTATATAATACAAACTCCAAAGCTTCGTCAAGCAAGAGCTTGCTGAAATATTCGCCCACCATGCATAGGTTGTTGCTAAACACTGAATGCTGCACGAAAGGCTGGAATTGTGTCGCAGTGCAGCATCTTTGTAATTGCTTGCTAATGGGGAAATGTGGGAATAAGTCATCCATTGCGGTTAACTTTCAGAGGACGTGGCATATGTGTACCCCTTTTTTTCACTCATATGGCACCAAAAATAGTACTGATTGCGCCGGTCATTTCATTTAGGGCTTAAACACTCCAGTCTCTTGGACAAATTTTTGGTATTCTGATGTTTTGGGTGAAATTTATGTTCCTGACGGTTAAGTGCTGTGCCCGGTGTAAGTTATTCCGCATTTTCTGGCTTTGCATGTACAGATCAGACACTCAGCATTTATTGTGAGATTCATGCTTTAATAGGGTAGACGGTAACTTCCTACTACAGCAAGTTGCTGGCAGCAGTGAATTACTGAGCTTATATACAGTGGTTGTGATTTTCGGCTGATTTATTTGTCTGTGTGAAGGTATTAGTAATATCCATGCTGGTGGCTGTTGTGTGCATGTGTATTTGATGTGCATCTGAACGTGTTTATATTATTGTTCTATGATATCCATATAATGTGTGTATATTGGTCCCATTCTAAAAGAATTGTAGTTGACTAATCAAAGCAGTTTGAGATATTTGGTTATAAGTCCTACATCTTGGATGATCTTGGTCATTACTACTTCCATGTAGGCCTAAAACTACCATGCTCTGCATACTGCACAGATAGTCGAACGTACATGCTTTTCACAGATCGAGCTGCTACCGATGACCACTCACCTAGGAAAACATGGAAAACCTGGAAAAGTCAGGAAATTCCAAAGTGATCGGTAAAAAGTCAGGGAAACTGAAATCAGTTTCATCGCACTGTGAAACTAGCAATGACAACTACATTTTGATGTTATTTAATGTGTCATTCTGCAGCTGTTATGGGCACAATTCATTAGGTGATGAATCCTGAAAGCACAAGGGCTTCCTGGCTTGTTTGAATTAACGTAAAGCAACGACTGTTGACTATAGCGTTGGAACAGTATATCGATGAATCTTTGCCTTTCCCGCTGGAAAAATTGGGGAAAAGGTCAACAAATTTTATGTGCTCTGGAAAGTGGTCACTGTCCAAGCAGTCAAATAGTTTTGTAAATGGCTAGCCTTGATTATTACTTTGAAGAGTGGTCATGTTGAGCTATATGTGAGGAATATGAGTGTTCAACGTTACCATCCTTTGGTGATCAAAGCCAGTCTTTTCCGAAACTGTCGAATTGCTTTATGCACATAAAGCATGTATTTTCTACTTTTTGTGTGCCACTTTCTGGCTAGATATTATCTGAATTCTTTTTTTCTGAATCCATCCGTTAAAATTCAGTAGTGATGCTAAGAAGAAAAGCACCACTTCCCACAGCTATATTACCAAGTCGTCGACATGAATGTGTGATGTGTACCATTCGAGTCTTTAGAATATGGACAGTAAACGTTTGATCTGAATCAAATGAGCTAACAGGGAACAGTTCTGATAGGTTGCTTGAAACTGTCTCATCTCATTTTAGAATGAGACCATCGTGCAAATCCAGCGCAAGCTTGTTGCAAGTTAGGTAATGATTTTTTGGTTTGTGTTATATTTCTGGCAGCACTCGTGCACCAATTAGTAGTGGTTGTTGCAAGTAGGTAAATGTATATCTGTGTGAACATTCTTGCATGAGATTTTCTTTAAATTTGTTAAATATTAGCGGGATACTACCAACTGAGGTTATGCTGTTTTTGCCACGCTTTTACTCTCTAGCTAACAGTGCTACTTTTCCACATTGTAGCACAATTAAGGAGGTAACCAGACATTTGGTTCTTTCTTTTTTTTTCACAATTGAAGCAGAACGTCAGTGCCATATTGTTGATTCCACAATTGTCTCGGACATGACTGAAGACTATTCTTTGTTGGCATTTTTTGACTCTTTGGAGCATCTTTCTTTCCATACAGAGATTGTCTGATGGGCTCATCACAACAAACAACAACGACAATCATATAAATAAAAAGTCACTGTTTAAGGTGTGCTGTATAATATGTGTATCCTTTTGAAAGGTGTCCTTTTCTCAGCCTGTAGCTTTTGTCACATAAAATGCATCTTGTTATTATTTCATTATTTCAAATATTGTTTCTTGCATCGTTGTTTGTAAAGTTTGAATTAAACTACTTGCTAGTTTTCTACATAAATCGTGTGAGTGAGTGTTGCATGCTACTTGTTTGCACTCAATGTGTAATGTACATTTGTGCAGAGTATTTATTCTTAGCAGCGTTGAGCAGCTGACTTGTTTTTTGTTCTTGTTAGCACTGTGTGTTATTAACAGCAGCATGTTGGGTTTATATAAATATAGTTAAAGAATGATAATAAGAGTGTGTTGCTGCATAGTCTATTTTCTAGTAAAAGCATCCTCCATTTTGCTGCAGTTAATAAAAGTTTACTTAATCTATTTTTCAGATTCTACCAGAGTTGAAGGTTGCTTCAGCTTGTCATGTAGCTGAAAATTGTATCATCTGTGTTGCATTATTCGTGCAGAAAGTCTTCATTTTCTGAAATCTTTTGAAATCTGCATTGTGTTAATGTCGATATATATTATGTGCTAGCTGTTTGAAAGGTAACGCCAGGGCTTGCATAATATGGAGTCTTGCTTCATTCTTTGTCGGACTCTTACCTTGCTTTAACTGTTGAACGCATTTTCAGATTCTTATATTAGAAATCCATCTTGTATTTTTATAATGATTCTTTTTGCTCTCGTTTTTACCGGTTACACACACATTTTCAGAATTTAGTTTTAGAAATCTACAGTGTGTTGTTATTTTGGCATTGCTTGCGTTAGTTTTCTCACTGTTTCTGTCGAATGTGTTGCCATGGTAAGTATTAATTAGGATCAATCATTTGTCATGTTCTTGTTTCTGCATACCAGCCGTCATGGATTTCTTCCACAGTCTGTTGTATATCGTGTACTTTGTACTGAGTAGCTTTAATGCGCTGCAGTCTAAATGATGTGTGCCTGTTTCATTCGAGATGCAGTTGGCTTGTTTCCTTCGTCAGTTACTGTTACTCGATCGTCGTAATAGGCCGCATTATGGTTTTTGCCCGTCTGTCTGCCTGTCTGCACTCTGTATAATACAAGCTCTTAATTTGGGAACAGAAGGCACCGAAATATCAAAATTGCCGTGAACGTTGCCACGGCACGAATAACTTGTGACAGTTTTTAGCTCAAAAGACTGAGGGTTGTACTGTGC
>Ga0209367_1002321_pt1 | contig 24998 bp, 13 predicted proteins | sample WorMetLIZISLAND2_FD_187412 | JGI IMG/M metagenome (GOLD analysis project Ga0209367, IMG submission 187412) | Marine gutless worms symbiont microbial communities from Max Planck institute for Marine Microbiology, Germany - Olavius geniculatus... ... | reverse complement strand
TCATTTTTCTAACTTTCTATATTCTACAGGCGGGTCCCATAAACGTCTCGGGCCCGGGGTAATTTACCTCCTACTCTCCATCTCGACGGGACTGGGTGCGTTAATTTACACGTTAATTAATGTATTAAAAAATTAACGCACTGCGTTAATGCGTTAAAAAAATTAACGCTTTGACAGCTCTACTTTTAATACTTTTAGCTGTTAGTTTTAATTTCTGCTGACGGCACAGCAGACGAAAAATTTAAAAGAGTCTTGTTTTGTTGTATTGGGACAATATACTAGTAAATTTGTTTTTGTGTTTCGGCTTGGGCACGAAAATAGTGTATTTTCAATATACTTATCTGTGAACTAACACTAACACGTTAGGCATCAAAAATGCAGCTTAAGTCTTGTTGATGGTGGACTTCAGTGTATTTCATATTGATAATGTTTGAGTTGTAGTTGATGTGAATGAAGTTGCTGAAGCATGTATTATGGTTGTGTCTTGTGTTTGTTGTCACTAAAAGCTGAAGTGTGTATAATTCACTGCTGTGCAGCATGGTGTCTGATTTCTTCTACCCAAACATTGGTGGAGTCGAAAGTCATATCTATCAGCTCTCTCAATGCCTACGGGATAGAGGTCATAAAGTAATCATTGTAACACATTTCTGTGGAGACAGGACAGGAGTACGTTATCTTACAAATGGTCTAAAGGTTTGTGGGCAGCATTGTCATTTGTTATACATTATTCATTCATTGTTATGTACAATGTACATGGTTCCTACGGTCAGAGGAAGTCCGGGAAAGTCAGGGAAAAATCAGAAGATCAGGAAAAATCAGAGAATTTTACATTTCAAGAGTCAGGGAAAAATCAAGGGTCACGGAAACTCAGGAAAAATTAAAGTACCAGGGTTTAAAAGTTGACAAAGATGCAGAAAAAATTTTGCGCTGTTTTACACAGACTGCATACAACAGTTCAAAAAAATTTCTGCTTGCTTTGCTCGCAGATTATTTGTATCTCCACTTTTAATTTTCTTCCGCCGCTTTTGTTTTTAGTGTCACTGCAAGCGATTGAAAGCCAACATTGGTATTTTGCATGAACAAATTAGTCATTGGAAATGATTCATTTTGTCCTGGAAAGTCAGGAAAATGTCAGGGAAAATGAATTCTGCAGAGTAGTAGGAACCATGTATCACAGTGCTGTCCAACCCGCGGCCCGCGGGCCGCATGCGGCCCGCGAGGGGATTTCATGTGGCCCATCATCGTCCCACATAAATTGTAGTTTTGGCCCGGTGATTAGTCAGATGAAATCAAATTGCAAAATTCAACAATGTTAGATGGTCTTTTGCGTTTCCAAATTTCGGAAAAATGGGCGAATTTGCGGTTTCCATTGAACATTCGGAAGCAAAAAGTGTTTTAGCTTCAGGGGGGCTTTGCCCCCCTGACCCCCCGACCAGGGGCTCTCTGCCGCTGGAGGCTCCGCCCCCAGGCCCCCCTTATAGGCTCACACTCCGCGGGCTTGCCATGGCCCCTCTTGATTGCGGCCCGACAGCTGGTGGAAAACTGACTAATTGGCCCGCGGTGTCAAAAAGGTTGGACAGCACTGATGTATCATGTATGTTTTATTTTTTTCTTTCTGAACCAGCAGTGCTGGCACCAGAGAGTTGGAGGCCCCCAAGTACAACTGTGAGGCCCCTATAACAGAGGTCTGGGGTGGAGCCCTCAGCGGTATCCAAAGGCAGAGCCCTTGGTCAGGGTCAGGGGCGCAAAGCCTCTCTGAAGCTGAAACTTTTTTTGGTTTTTGGACATTCAATGGAAGCTTCAAATTTGCCCTCTTTTCAAAAATTTTAAAATGCAAAAAATTAGATACAATTTGTGTTGTCTTTGCAAAAAAATGAACTTTAGTGGGCCACAATGTTTTGTACATTTATATTTGCTGTTTTATTGCTAAAATACTGTTTTTACAGGTGATCAATTGAGTGGCTTTTATCTCCCACATTTAGAATCAAAATAAGGCACAATTTCCCCCCACTTTTGGATGCAACTTTCCCTCACTTTTGGACTCAAGTCCTACCCTTTTAGGTTTTTTCCTCTCTAAGGGTTAAGTCTTGTTAAAGGTGTAAATTAAAAAACAGGGGAAAAGTTTTGTTAAGGGTGTAGATTGCCCAATAAAAATTGGGGGAAGTTTTGATTTACACCCTGAACAAAACTTTTTTTCCCTATTTTTTACTGGATGCAAGCTGTGCCCGCCATGTATAGGAATAGACGCCACTGGATCAGTTACAGACTTATCGGGCCTCAGATATTTTATGGTCACAACCTTGACCTTCTTGGGGTCACATGACATTAGGTGAGGTCAAGTTTGGCTAAGTCAAGTTCATAGTCAAGACCACAGTCAAGACCAAATCAGATGGCTGCTTCCAATGTTAAAGAAATACAATTAGGGCTTGGCTTGACCAAACAGTCATTGAAGTTCATTATTTGAGTGTAATGTTTACTTTTTGTCTAGTAAAATAAAATCCTGCATCCAATAATTAATATAGGAATTCTGTTACTTACTATATACTGGCATAAACAAAGCAGACAACACAAGCGTTAGTCATGATGTCATTGCTGGCCTGCATTGCTAAAAATTTTCACAGAATTTTTTTCTTTTGTATCTAGAAAATGGCCATGTGGCAAACAAACTAATATTGCACACATCAGTTGATTAACAGGCCCATACAGGCCCGGAAAACACTTCTAATATGTTAATTTAACTAATTGCATTATTGCAATTACGTAAAATGGCTGACCACAAATGAAAGTCAAGTCTAAAGTCATGTCAAAAGTCAAGACTAAAGTCTAAGCCTAGCTCGTACTTGAAAACAGATATTAGGGACTCAGAAAAATAATTAAAATTGTTGCCACCAGATCTCATATTTTAAAGCAATAACTGAACCAAATTCGATTTTGGCTTGCGCTTTGCCCCAGACTTTGCTGGGAGATTTCACAGTGCTTCGGAAGACCTCTTGCCTGGAATTTTGGGGTCTTATTTCTAAAAATAGAGAAAAGGGGAGGGAAAGGAAAAGAAAAATATGAAGGGGGTGAGAGGGAAGAAAGGACATGGCAGGAAAAACGGGGAAAAGGAAGGGAAGGAAGGTGAGCCGCTGTGCCAAATACTTATTTCTGGTTATGCATCTATCTTGCACAAGTATTTTGGGGCTACTACTACCTCCATCACTACTATGCAAACTGAGTTCTGGCCAATTTTTGGTCAAATTCCGCAAATTTTGATGCCATGGAAACGAGAGTTGGCCGTGGTAAACTGACTGAAATCATTAGTTTGCTCGACCCCCAAAACCTCTGTTAGATGCAGGGATTTCAGAGATATCTCCTACACATGCTCAGTCAGTTTGGTTGGTGGCGTGGCGTAGTTGGTAATGCGTTTCGGCTGAAGCGAAGTTACTCTAAGCCGGGCCCGGTTAGTACTGCGATGGGTGACTGCCTGCGGGCAGGTAAACCATCTCGGTGTGAAGCCTGCCAGCTAGGTCGACTCAGCCTTCTACCCTCCGTGGGACGGTAGAATGAGTAGTGACTCATTTACATGGGTTATGGAAGGTGGGGACTGGGGTTGCCTAGCCAGCCGCTGCGCCAGCCTGTGTCTGCAGGCTGCACACAGTGGCCATGCGACAGGCGGCTCTGGTTAGTGACGAAAGCGCATTAGAGGCGTGCGCGTGCTTGCGACGATGCGCTATACAAATTGACGACCTTTATTTTTACCTGTATGCTGAGTTATAGCCAGTTTTGTCTCAAATTTCGTTGCCACGGTCATGGTAAAATTTTATTGGCAGCATTCGATGGCCCAACCCGAAAACCCACCAATAGATGCAAAGATTTCACAGATATCTCTTACAGAAGCCAACTTTAGCCCATTTTGTCCCTCAAATTTTATTGTCATGGCAACCAGGGAGGGTCCAGGGTAAATTTGAATGACACCATTAGATTGGCCATTCCTGAAAACCATACCATAGAACCAAAAATTAAGACTCTATTTTATACACAGTTAGAGTTTTGACTGTTTAAAGAATTGTTTAATTTTCCCCATAGGTGCCATTGTATTTTTTGTGAATAAGTACGTTAAATATTAAATTTTAATTTTCTAACCCCAAAAGGCATGTTTTTGCACAGAATTGTGTTGTTTGATGTATTAAGCATAAAAATCCCTTAAGGGGTCTGACCTTAGGGTGCGTTGAGGAAAAAAGGCATGTATAAATTAAAAAAATTGTGTATATTTCACCCATTTGCCAAGAAGCCCCCTTGGATGGATTTGCATAAAATCTTGCATGACGGGTCCTCTTGCTGACATAATCAACCATGCAAAATTTTATTTGAATCTGATTAGGGGTTTTGATTCTATGGGGTCGAATTTTTGGCTTTCCCATAGGAAAGAGAAGTCGCCGTTAACGCAGGGCTTGAACTACCATACAGTTTGTGATATATTGATGAATTGATTTTGTAGTACAGTATATAAACGTGAATATTTTGCTTTTTCTGTGTTTCTTTGTTAAATTATGGCTACGAAGTATATATGACATGGTGTATAAAAATTATTGTGTATTTTATGATTACTTTATTTTATGAGTGATTGGACCTCATTTTTCTGCTGCATTAGAAATGATTATTTGAATCAATGATGTGGCATTTAAAAATGTCTGTTTTGTTGAGTAATAAGCATATGGAATAGTTTGCCACTATTTTGTTTTAGTAAATTCAGGAATTTAAGTGTGGTTTTACTATAATTAATATAATTGACATATAATATTTAAGTGATTTGTAATGATATGGCTAGAAACTAAATCTTAATAATATGATAGGATTTGATTATCATGTCATTTTATATTTTACTTTGTAATTTTGTGGTTGAATTGTTTTGCACTTGGGTGTTTTTTGTGTACTCAGTGGTATTCTGTTGCTCTTTTACATTCTACATGCCATTAGTTGTTATTTGCGATGTTCAGATTGATTTATTTCTGTTTGGCTGTAGGTTTACTATCTTCCTATAAAACCCATTTATAATCAAAACATAATGCCCACAATCTTTGCCACACTGCCGGTTATTCGATACATTCTGTTGCGAGAAAAGATTACCGTGGTGCATGGACATTCGGTATGTTGCAGCATTCACAGATTTCTGTTGCATAGAGTTTCATATGAACTGACATCATTTATCTGTTGTTAGGTTTCTAGTATTAATTAATGGTAAAATTGTAAGTAATTCACATATTGTTTACTGTCTGTTGTTTTTTATATGCATTGTATTCAGTACTATACCTTAAACATTGACAAAGATGTTAAATAGCATATATTCAAATTGTGAGACCACGAAACATGCCTCTTACCAGCACATCTATCATGATCACATTTTTTAGTTTATTCTGTGCTCAGGTTGCCAAATTGTTGTTCTTTGCTCCGTGCAGTTATTCTAAAATTAATATTTCACAAAATAGTATAGTGATATCTTTTAGGTCTGGTGGTCGTAACTTTGATGATTGTTGTATTGCTGATTATCTGATGAGTCTCTCAGTGAAGGATCTTTGAAAATTGGTTAATATCTGGTGAAGATACAGACAGGAGTTTAGTGCTGTTTTTTGACTTATTGTGTATATAGCTGCATATGCGGTTTGTTGTAGTTTCAACACGTGTGCTTTTTCTTGTGACTATAGGCATTTTCAACACTGGCTCACGAGTCGATGCTACATGCTCGTACTATGGGAATCAAAGCCGTTTTTACCGATCACTCATTATTTGGATTTGCCGATGCAAGCTCAATTATTACCAACAAAATTCTCAAGTTTTCACTGGCTGGTGTTAACCATGCTATTTGTGTCTCACACATAAGGTAGCTACAGTTACAGTGTCTAGTTATGTTTGTATTGTTTACAAAAATGTGTTGTAAGTTTTATTTGACAGTTGACAATCGACATGTACGGGATTATTTAGCTTATGGATGGAAGTGGTTACCAATGGGATGGTCACTGATCTCTCTGTGAGACCATTTGTTTGTTTACACTACCTGTATTTGCAAAAAACACTGAAATACTGTTCCCGTGGTGGACTAGTGGTCCATGACTTTATAAATTGTAGAAAGATGAGAGATTGTGCAAGCTGCTGTACTAAGTTTGAACATTGTACAACTACACTGTCTCAAAAAAACATCCCTGACATTTTCGACTGTAACTTGAAAACCGATTATCAGATTTTGATAAGTTTTAATACGAATATTCCGGACACAACTTGCCATCAAATGACTGTTTAGTTTTCTACCTCACCCAACGTTTGTTTCTGCATTACCTGGGGAAAGCACAACCAGCAAAATATCACTTTTTTATCCAATGTGATATGATTGCTTAATTAACATAACGCGTAAAACACATTTTGGTCACATTTCTGACACTGTGGCTGACAATTCATTCAGTTGTTAATTTTTCAACTGCCTGCAGTAAAATCGCATGAAGTGTTGGCCCAGTATGCGAACACAGGCAAGGAGATGCTTTCTCCATTCATCGACAGTGCTAGTATCGATAATATTCCCAGACCAATCCAGGTTGTGCCAGTCGCTTCTTGACTTCACAAACATTTCTAAATTTTATCTGGTACACACACTGCTGCAAGACGGTCAAACCTTGTAACAGACCAGTTGTTAGGGCCTACAAATTAGGATAGATGAAATTTATTGACGTTTTTTTGTTCATTTCAAGATGTATTATGCTTGGTCTGCTTTCCCCAGGTAGTGCAAAAGCAGACGTTGGGTGAGGTAAAAACTAAAACATTTATTTAATAGCCAGTTGTTTCGAAAATAGTGAAGCCAATTATTATTACAGATTTCTGCTAATTTTTATTCAAGGTACGATCGATAATGTTGGCGACGTTTTTTTTCAGGTTTTCTGTTTATTTTAACACATATTTCACTTGATCTACTTTTCGTAGGTAGTGCAGAAGCATACATTGGATGAGGTGGGAAACTGAATGGTCATTTGATGACAAGTTGTGTCTGAAATATTTGTACCAAAAATTATTAAAATCTGATAATTGGTTTTTAAGTTACACTTGAAAATGTCGGGATGTTTTTTGAGACACAGTGTAGTTGTCATGTCAATTGTGTCTGCATGAAATAAAAGTACTTACTGAAGTTTTTGTGGCAGCATATTTCATTATAGTTACATTCAAGTAATCTATTATGACCAAAAGCATACTGGACTGGGTAATAAAAATAAAAGTGTCTAATTCTTTTACAAACATTTTCGCTTGCTTATTGCTTTTTGGGGCATCATATACTAATTTGTAGTTGATGATATAATGATTACTTAGATACTTATCTGTGTTTCTAGCAAAGAGAATACTGTGCTTCGGTCTGCAATTGATCCAACAAAAGTGTCTGTAATTTCTAATGCTGTTGATGGGTCAGTGTTTACACCTGATCCAAGTAAAAGACACGCAGGCCGAAGTGAGTAAATGATAACGTTATCATATACATTTGATACCTCTGAAGTTGTAGTCATATTTGCTCTGTTTTTGACAGTTATTTGTTGATAACAGCTGTCTATAATGTTTTGCAAACATACACTGGAAAAATTTTATTTTATTTTTTTCTGACATTGCAAAAATTTTTAAAGTTGAGTACTGTTAAGAAATTGCAGAGTTGTTTAATCTGTTCATTTTTTGTTTGACTGTTCATTAGTTACAGTTGTTGTCATGAGTCGATTGGTCTACCGAAAAGGTGCCGACTTCCTTGGTGTGGTCATACGTGAAATTTGTTTAAGGTTTCCCATGGTTGACTTCATCATTGGTAAGTTCATTGAAGTATAGCACTAATTAGGTGCTGTAGGCAGCACTGAGTAATAAATTCATCATTGGTGAATTTTTGTATGGTTTGAATTTGTTGTGCCATTGACATGGAACAAATGTTTTTGTGTAAGTATTTCTATTTGAACAACCCAATAACTACGATTATGTGTCATTATTAGATTTGGTGTATGCATCCTGGGCACCATTAATTACGTTTAATTGTTGAGACTGAATACTAGCTGTTGTATTTTTGATAAAAAAAGAACTGTTTGTTTTTGTTTGTCATACTTAGAGAGACACAGTTTTTTACGCGCAAAAGCAGGTACTGCTATAGCACGTCTTAGCAATCGCAATTCTGTCTGTCTGTTTGTTTGTTTGTGTCCATCCGTCCGTCCATCACATGGGTGGATCAGTCAAAAATGGCGCAAGCTAGGATCACCAAATCTTCATCGTTGGCTGTTTGAAAGACTCTAGTTTCTGGACTTATAAAGCTTTTCCATAATTTGAAAAAGGTCACCCCCAGTGTGGGTACCAAATGAGAGGGGGTAAGGAAAATTTGCGATTATTAGCCAATAAGCTGCTGTATCTCAGGAATGGTGCGAGTTAGGGTTTAGTTTACTATCAATCACTGGCTTTTGATTGGCATTGAAAGCAATGATGTGAGATGACCTTGAATGCCAAAATAAAGGTTTTATGGATTTTTTGGCGATTTTTGGTTCCGACACATGTTTCAATAGTGAATTGCACCGAAATCGCTAAAGATAGACTGTTACAGTCTGTGTATTAAACTTTTAGCATTAAACATAGTTTTCACTATTTTAAATTTTGCTTCCCTTTACATTTAAGAAATTCTCTGTACCGGGCATCAAACTTGGTTACCTCTTTCAAAATACTCTCATTTGGCTACTGAATTGGCAGCAGCCATGCAAGATGGTGGCGCCATCTGGCGTATATGAATGCATCTTGCTCAATGTCAGTTGCTGGGATTTTGTTTGCAGTGGGTCTTCAAACATGCACTGCTGTAACGCGTTCCCTTTGCGTTAGCTAGGCTTTCTTGTTTATATAATTTTGATCTTGGAAGCACATAAAAATGTGCTCTGGTAAGTGAAAATTCCAACGAAGACCTTGAATCAGACAAAGTGAATTGTCAAGGTTATTTGTTATCAGAAAATTTAGCAAATGGTATTGAACAATTTAATGTCTGTCTCATAAGTAATGAATGTACAGGAAAAGAAAATCGAATCGAGTTGCTTGCTAACTATAAGTTCTAAAGAAATGAAAAATGTGACTATGCAATTTCTGATGTATTCTTGGTGGATTTTTCGTTTAGTTTTTATATTGTCATAGGTGGTGATGGTCCAAAGCGGCTTGTTGTCGAAGAAGTTCGGGAACATTATCAGCTTCAGGAGAGAGTTCGCATGCTTGGTACAGTGAAGCATTCTGATGTGCATGATGTGAGAGCAATATCTTTGTTGCTCTTTATCAGTTAAAGTTTTCTTTCTTTCACATTTTAGTGCTGTTTTAGGTTTGCTTAACCAGCTTGCTTGTTGGAGTTATGCAAGATTGGGTCTGATTCTTAGAGCAGAACTGTAGCAGTTGTTGCAACAGATTTTGTGCAGTCTGGATATCACCCAGCCAGCATTGTCAAAGCACCAAATGATAAGAACGTCTTTGTAGTTTGTGGTTATCTAAATCCATATAGTAATGGTATGTTGTTTATTGAAATTTATTTATTTTATATTATTGTAAGTTATTTTCTGATGTGTATTTGCTAGGTGCTTGTTCAGGGTGACATATTTTTGAACACATCTTTGACCGAAGCTTTTTGTATTGCCATTGTAGAAGCAGCTTGCTGTGGGTATGTTACTGATTCTGAATTAAATAGAATAATTGAAATACATCTGAAATTAATAGACTTACAATACACTAGGAAGTCTGTTAGAAGTAATTTATTCAATATTACGTCCCTTGTCCTCCAATAGACAGCATTATCACATTGATGTCTGTCTGGAGGATAACAGGGAAGATTATTAGACCTACCATTATGTTAATTGTATATGCACGCGTATAATGAAGTTCTTACAATTTTTCTTTTGTATTTTGTGTTTTGTGTTTCTGTAAAGGTTAAACTTACTGTTCCGTTATCATGTGTTTGTGTGCATTTCGCCTGAAAAGGCCGTCCCCAAAATGACCTATTCTGTGTCAGGTGGGACGTTAAACCCTACTCACTCACTCATTCACTATTGAATGTTACCATTTATAAGCTGCAGTTGGCATTTTCTGAAGTATTAGACTGAGTGGTGCAGTTTCGGTGTAACAGGATCTGTATTTCATATTTACTTCTGAGATATCAGTAAGGCAATTTTGGAAATTGGCAATATTTGTCGAAGTAAGGTGAAAAAAAGTCTTAGTGGGTGGCTTTTTTGTTGGGAGAAATGGAGAGAAAGAACATTGATTAGTCTCACAAAGTTAACATGCAAACATAGAGAAACAGGCAGATTGAACAACTCAGTTTAATCTATATCACAGTAAGACTGAAATAGCTGCATTGTATCTTAGCTTTAGTTAGCAAATTTTGCCTATCAGTGGTAGTTGATTGTTTATTCCAGCAGATTGGAATAGCATGTATGTGATTGTGGTGCCGTGTGGTGTGTTTGAATATATACATCAAGTGGTTATTGTAGTTTACAAGTTGTCAGCACCAGTGTTGGCGGAGTGCCTGAAGTCTTACCACCTCATCTTATTCGTCTTGCTGAGCCTAGTGCTAAAGGTTACTTTAATTTTTTTTCTAAAATACTGAATTGCACTTCTTTATCACCTAAATCTTGTGATATGTGTGCAACATTTTGTAAATAATTATGTGTCATTGTTGACCTACTGGTCACTGATAACCAGTATGTAAGAATAAAGTGCTGTGTAGTTGCTCTGAGACATGTTTTGGCTCTATTGACCCGGGGACACCGACAGTCTACTGAAACGTGTTGCTGACTGTGTCGCTGCCGTCGCTGATTGGATGCGTTCCAATCGACTTCAGCTTAATGCATCCAAGACAGAAGTACTGTGGTGCGCTTCAGCCCATCAACAAAGTCAGCTACCTTCCGATCCGTTGGCTGTTGTGTCAGATCTCGTGTCGCCTGTCAGATGCATGTGCGATCTCGGTATTTTCATTGACGCTGACCTGACGATGCGTACCCAAGTCAGTCAGACATGTTTGAAGTGTTTTGCTGCTTTTCGACAACTACGAAGCATACGCCGATCTGTGTCAAACGACGTGATGCTGTCGCTCATCGTGGTGCTGGTGTTTTCCAGGCTTGACTACGGCTCCGCAACTCTCGCTGGCCTTCCGAAGCAACTCATGGACAGGCTTCAGTCTGTGCAGAATGCCGCTGCACGGCTGATCTTCAAAGCTTGTCGTGAGGACCACATTTAGTTGTTACTGCGCAGATTACACTGGCTTCGGATGCCAGAACGTGTTTCGTTTCGACTGGCACACTTGCTAGTGTATCGCTGCCTCCACAGCTCTGCACCTGGCTACCTGGCTTCAGATCTTCAGCGCGTGTCACACCTCAACGCACGTTGACGACTGCGCTCTTCGACTACATCAGTGCTGGTCGCTCCATGCACTGTGCGTTCTACCATTGGCGACCGCACCTTTTCAGCGACTGCTGCATCGGTCTGGAACAGTTTGCCGGAGTCAGTCCGGTCACCACCGTCGTTGCAAATTTTTCGCAGCAGGCTGAAAACCAAACTTTTTACCCAGTCTTACAGACATGACAACAAGAACGCCTCATTGCACTGACTACTATTACGTGATTTCGCTGTTTAAGCTTATTGTTACATGTCCTTGTAGTCTTAGGACTTAACGCCATGCTAAAGTTTATTCGTCCTTCATCATCATCATCATCATGTTTTGGTGCAGTAATAGTCTGTTTTAATCTATTGTAACGTGGACTACTTATTTGATGTAGTAAATTATACGTGAATTAAGTGAAATTTGATTGCAGCATTGACAGAAGCATTGTCGTCGGCAATAGAAGACAGTCTGAATGGAAGTGCCGTTGATGCGTTTGAAGCACACGAGTGTGTGCGCAAGATGTACACATGGCAAAATGTAGCCGAGCGGACAGAACGTGTGTACAACATGGTCAGCACCATAGACGAACCTTCACTTATTCACCGACTTCACAGGTCTGCAGAATAGTACGATTCATTGCTACCATTAACTGGTACAACATGGTTGAGTGGTATTGATGTATGATTTTTAGTCGTTGACAAATCAGTCAGTCAGTCAGTACAAATTTATGAAGTGTCTTTCAAACATTTGTTACGTTTGTAACATTGCCTGTCAGTTTTAACAAAAACAGCTTGTTCTATCTCATTTTTGTCATCCTGAAATGAATCTAATGTCTGACAGTGTGTATTCATTTTTGGCTAACATGATTGAACAGTTGCATGGTTAAACGTTTAAATTATACACTGTAGCCGAAGGATAGATTTCCGATTAAGCATATTTTTATGGCTTGTTCTGCAGTTTACTTGTAAATGCAATGGTGAAGAAATGAATAAAATAGTCCAGATTGACTAAAGCTATTGTGGAAAAGTGGCAAATTTTTGTGGACTGTAGTGTAGTGTGTTTACTGTTTTCAGCGATGTAATGTGTTCTTAGGACGTCTGTTTTGATTTCCTCTACAAAACTTTTGTGTTTCATGTTTTGACTTTTCTGACTGCCATTTGTTGCTATTGTCTACGCTTACCGGCCGTTTATTATTTCTCATTGCTGTTGATCGATTGGCTGTAGGTACCGGCATTGTGGTACAGTTGCTGGCAAGCTGTTTGTGCTCCTTGTTATCATTGACTACTTGTTGCTACTTCTGCTGACATGGCTCGTGCCAGAAAAGGCCAGCTCTGTGTTACGTTTTTACTGTTTAAGCAGATAATGTTAATTGAGCATGTAGTCTGACTGTACTGCTTAACAGTCTACAAAGGTTTTCTATTGTGACAGTTGGGGTTTATGATAAACTGTTAAGACGTGTTTGCATTAAGATATGTGGGTGTTAGGTCTGTGTATGACAGATTTTTCCTGGTCCGAAGCATGGCTAAATGGGCAAATAGACAGCTCTAAGGTCGCATAAGTCATTGATTTTGCATCTGATTTATGACATCCAATAGTTAATAACAGGTCATTTGTAACAAGCTTCAAATCCATTGTATGATACTGTGCCTTGAGGAATTCCAGTTTGAACTAAAAGTTGTACAACAGTATAGCTGTTTATGGGAAACCCATCACAGAGCTACGGAGTGTCACCTGCCATATGGGATCACACAGTGTTACCTGCCACTTGACACAGGTGAACATGCTTTGCCTTACCCTCAGCCAGACAGCCTGGTACTGGATTTATCTACCCAAAGGCTGAGTTGACCTTGGTGTTGGTTATATACCTCAGAGGTTTACCTCTCCATCCAAGTAGTAACCACCTGATCGCGATCTGACCGGGAGTCGAATCGACGACCTCTTGATTGCAAGTCAAACACCGTACCATTACGCCACCAGTGTACTTAGACTCAGACTTCTTGATCTTAATCCTATTCGTTACGACCTTTCAGAAAGTCTAGCAACCGAGTGTTTGTATTTTATGAAGCACCACTACTGTTGGTTGGAAATTGCATTTTTTCATACATCAGCTGCATTGAATGTTCAAGGGTGACTTTGCATTTTTGTTATGAACACATTTATGTACAAGGGCCTTCCCAACATTTTCTGGCCTCAACATATTAGACAACAATATTTTCCACAATATATACATCAGTGAAACGTACATCCTTTACTGACTCATGTAAGTCTGCTGCAGATATGACGTTATTGTAATTTATGATGACATAGAGCACTAAACCAAAACTATTTGCAGCGCTAACACAGACAGTGTAAAATCAGGTTCGCTCACCAGTATCATCATCATCATCATCATTTCTTTAATAAAACAGATTGACAAAATGCAATCATACATAACATAAAAAAACATGAAAAACTGACAATAGCATGACAGTTATTCAGTCTGTAGCTGGATTTGTGCAAGTGTGTCCCTGTGGCATCTGATTTTGTGAAAACGCTGACAAATAAGGTTATGGATTTTTCATTCGAATCAGTGAATATAGGATAGCCTAAATCTGCGCTGATCACAGATAATGGCATTTAATGACGAATGACCTGAGATATTGTAATAATAATCACATGATGTTGTATTTGTGTGTTACAGGACATTGACACTTGCCCTGAATATCCTTGCCACAAACGTGAACGTTCTGCAGCAGATACGACAGCAGTTGCTTCATAGCATAGGTTCATGTCATTATATACGTTTCGTTTGTTTGTAGGTTGTGTTTGTTGTCCTGCGCTATGTGTATCCTGGAGCTGTAATGACTGACTCTTAGGCTCAGTAATTGGTCAGTTGGGAGGTTGCACGTGCTTTCGAGCTTCAACTCAGCAACAGAAAGCAATCGTAATTAGTTGCCAGAAACTGCATGCGATTTGATATTCAGTTTTGAGGCAGGTCCTGTGTGATGTGAAGCTTTGTCCACATTTCACGATCACATAATTCTCACACTCTGGCAACATGTATCATTCCATTGACCACGGAAATATCTATACTTTTTTTAATGATGCTGTTGACTGAATTTGCATTTCTTTTTTATTTGTTTTGTTGAACATTTCTCAGTAGTAATTTTGCACTTCATTAAATGCAGTGTGCATCTTCCTATAATGCGTGAAAAGTGTGGTTGTCTGTTTGTCATGTCTCTCATACCGCTCTGGCGTCTTCCATGTTCTCAGTTGCAGACCCCGGCCACAGAGTTTAAGTCCTTGGACGTGCACCACCTTGCCGCCACAAACGTGAATGGGCACCATGAGGGAGAGGATAGGGTGGGGTTGAGTTGCCAGGTAACGCAGTGGAGCCACCCTCAGGAATTTTTAAAGTCTTTACTACACTGTGCTCAGAAAAAAACACCCACTTACGTTTTCTTCTATATCTCCATGGAAAATGTCCAGATTTTCACAAAATTTTCAGGGAATGTTCAGGAGGAAAAAAGCATTCCACTGTAAACAAATTAGATATTCTTTTTTACTGGTGACGTCATGCTGACATCATATTTCCGTGTTCGTATTTTCTGGGTTTTACCGTTGAAGACAGACATTGGTGAAATGTTAAAACAGACCAATTAGTCACTGTGTTGACTGAACACAAAAATATCCTAATTCCTTACACAAGTTTCCATTTTGAACTGTTTTCGTGATTTATCTTTTTGGCTGAGTGCGAGATCCTCAACTTTGCTGATGTTGGCAAGCATATGCGCACTGCATCACTGTGTGGATGACCACTTGCTTGCTATCAATTGAACAGCTTGATACTGCCGGTCATGTCAATTTATTTATTCAAACACTATCAATATTCATTTGTCTGTGTATTGTTGGGCATCATATTGGTGTGCGTATGCTTGCCAACATCAGAAAAGTTGAGGATCTCGCACTCAGCCAAAAAGATAAATCATGAAAACAGTTCAAAATGGAAACTTGTATAAGGAATTAGGATATTTCTGTGTTCAGTCAACACAGTGACTAAGTCTGCCACCGTCACTTCAAGAACTATCTGACACTGCGTCATTCAAACGAAACTTAAAAACTTTACTGTTTCAGCGAGCTTTTTATCTCTGAGTAGTTTTTACTTTTTGTACATTATCCTTAGGTTTTATTCTAGTTTTAGGTATGTTGTACACCACTGGTCACTGTTGTAAGTGGTTATTTTTTGATTGATTGATTGAAACATCTTGCACAAACTTACTGCTCCATAACCCTTGCTGACTCGCAAACATTTTATCAAAGGTATGTTTTCAACGGTAAAATCCATAGTTTACAGACACGGAAAAATGACGTCAGCATGACGTCATTGGTAGCAAAGAATATCTAACTTTTATACCTGTGAAATACCTGTTTCCTCCTAAACATTTCCTGAAATTTTTCTGGAAATCTGAACATTTTCCATGGAGATATAAAACAAAATGTGAGCAGATGTCTTTTTTCTGAACACAGTGTATAATGCGTGGAAAGTTTGTTTGTTTGTAATACCCCGCTGGCGCCTTCTATATTGCACGGTCGCAGACCCCGACTGCGGTTTTTGAGTTCTTGGCCTTGGGTACGTGTGCCCCCACATTGCCTCTCACTTCCCCCACGAGCGGAATGACGCAGGGTTAAGTGTCCGGGTATAGCAGAGTGGACCAGCCCGTACGTTTTCTGTCTGGCTTTGAATATTGGAGTTGAACGTACTTTTGTACTAGATAGCACTAAATCAGTAATAATAATAATGTTTTTTTTATTTGCAGACCAACAAATTACATTTGACATCTGATATACAGGATGGGCTGAAAAAGTGACACTTGTTTCAACTATGTCAGTAGAATGCCAGATAAACTGCAAATCGTCAGATGTTTGTACTGTTTGATCAACTTTGGTAGCATTTGCTATTAATCATTCACAGTTTAAATGTACTCATTTTTTCAAAAGATTTTTATAATTATCTCCGCCAAGTGAACATATTGAACATTGGAGGAGATTAAGAGATTGGTTGTTCTGTCCGTCGGTCCGTGTGTGTATCCATCGTTCTGTGTTCGTGTGTACATATATTTTGAGACGCCATATTTCTATAACGGTGCCAGATAGACACATGGTCACAATGGACCACCCATAGGAAGTCGACCACCGCGAGTCGAATGGTCACCTGACAGATGACGTCACGTGGCCCCATTATCTTTAGCTGTAGTTGTAGTTGTAGTTGTAGCTGTAGGTGTAGTAGTAGTTGTAGGTATAGGTGTAGCAGTAGTAGTATAGTGGTTGTAATGTTTAAATTACTTCACTTGGCGGAGATATGCACTCTTACGAGCGCCTTCTAGTTATTTCAGAAACGAAGTGTTTCTGCACATGCAGGTTGTGAAGCAAACAGTGTTATCAAGATAATGCTATCAGTGTGGCATTAGTTAATCCAGCCATCCTGACGAAATTACAATTTATTCGCATATAAACAGAACGTGCTTACTCGAGACGTCGTGAGTAAACAAAAATTCAAATATAATTTATCTAAAAAGGAGAAAACTCAAATTTCAAAAGGGTGTCACTGTTTTGGCCCACCCTGTATATGGATTGTACACTGTGTCTCAAAACAACATCCCAACATTTTCGACTGTAAATTGAAAACGAATTATCAGATTCTGATAATTTTTGGTATGAATATTCCGGACACAACTTGTCATCAAATGACCATTCAGTTTTACACCTCACCCAACGTTTGTTTCTGCACTACCTGGGGAAAACACAACCAGCGAAATGCGATTAATAATTTTTGGCAGAAATATCGAATGCGATGTGATTGTTTAATTAACATAACACATAAAAACACATTTTGTTCACATTTCTGACACTTTGGCTGACAATTCATCCAGTTGTCCATTTTTAACTGCCTGCAGTAAAATTGCTTGAAGTAGCCCACTATGCGAACACAGGCAAGGAGACGCCTTCTCAATTCATTGACAGCAGTATCGATAATGTTCTGCTCTAGACTAATCCAGGCTGTACCAGTCGCTTCTTGACTTCACAAACATTCCTAAACTTCATCGGGTAGACACACTTTTGCATGAGAGTCCAACCTTGTAATAGACCGGCTGTTGGGGCCCACAGATTAGGATAGATAAATTTATTGACGTTTTTTCATTCATTTTAACACGTATTATGCTTGGTCTGATTTCCCTAGGTAGTGCTGAAGCATACATTGGGTGAGCTGGAAAACTGAACAGTCATTTGATGGCAAGTTTTGTCAGGAATATTCATACCAAAAATTATCAAAATCTGATAATTGGTTTTAAAGTTACAGTCAAAAATGTCGGGGATGTTTTTTAGACACGGTGTATATTGTATTTCATGAAAAGTGATAAATCGATTTTTCTGTAGCGAGTCATGTGCTTTGGCGCTGTGTATCTGTAACTTGTCTGGGTCAGTGGCGTATTTGAGGGTGCATGGTGCGAGACATTAAACTTTTTTTGCAATTGATTTCTGTCAAAAAAATGTGAAAAGTGGACAAATTTGCCACTCCCATTGAACGTCCAAAAGATAAGAACTTTGTCAAAGTTAGGAAAAATTAAATGAAGCTTTGTACTTTGCCGTAGATTTGAATGCAGAATATGTGCGTAAAATATTGCTTAAAATCTTTTTATCTTTGACAAATAAATTTCAGAACGCTTCGGGGGAGGGGCAAAACTTTTGACTCACACTACCTTTCGTTTACAAGCCGCAAACTTTCACTGCACACCTGTGCCTGCTGCTGCAGCTTGGTTGTCTGGCATGTGGCCCTGTAGGCCTGTTAGTCTTAAGGCATTGGCAATCAGACTCGAGTTTGACAAGTCACATGAGGTTAACACGCGTGCAAACACTCGCCTACAAATATAGTGACTATCCGTTATCAGCAGTGAGTAGCAACGGCCACCGGCTGCTGATTGCACACATGAGAATTGATTGGAAGTAGGCTTACGTACCCGTTGATGTCACAGTTTCTGTTTGCACGGACGTGTTTGAACTGTGACCCTTCTGAACTATCTGCCGAGAATGTTGACATTCTTCCTGATAACGTCGATTGCACCGCTAGGCCCAATAAGTCTGAATTGATGCTGGTGTTATGCTCGAGATAAAACTGTCTTTGTAGTCATAATGCCGTTACTCATAACTATTTATAGTTAAATTAGATTGTATTTAATGACATGTAGGCATGCACGAATTTTAAGCTTACGCATGTTATTGCTAATGATACGATCGCATATTGAGTACAGTTTGAGTACCTGATATTATTGGATTAGGTGTAATTTTTTGTACAGTCGTACCTTTTGTACAGTCTGTGAGTCGCGGGATCACTGTGTCTTTTATATGGACTCGGTATAACGGGAAAAACCGCCGCGGGCGTCGGAGGATTGTACAAGAAAATGTTTAAGATTCTGACTGTTCAAACGGCGTTGAAATCGAATTTCTAAACCTTGGGTCTACAGTGTCAAAATAAAGTTATTGTTGCTTAAGTTTATAGTTTGAAAAGTAAGGTTTGTCATCATACTTCGCCCTGGACGTGCTATCGTCCATGCAGTAGCCTAGTTTAGTCCATCTGGTAAGTAACTGACCTAGGCTACCGAATACTGATCCAATCAAGGAACCGTTACCGTGACACCATGACCTCGAACAGCTAAACACTGCAGTGCGAGTGCATTGTGCAGCTGCTGCTTTGTAGCCCGAAGTGTCGATGTAGCCTAAAGTTCTCGGTCTGGTCTCGTGAGTATGTTTAAAAGCGGCGGCGATGCGTGCAGCGTGAGCGATTGGTGAATGTGGAGCACCTAGCGTGCGAGGGAGGCAGTCCCGTGATGTGGGCCACCGGACCAGTCATAGTTCCGCCCTGAATAGAAGCAGTAGTGACCACCGCTGGTCACACGTGTGATAGGCCATCTGCGCGTGGACGCTGGCACCAGTGTAAGCCGTGACTCTCTCGAGACGGTGGCGCAACCAGCACAATCTTAACTCGGATTGATAGATTCAGTCACGATTTCTGTCCACTAGTCAAAGTCCACGTTAAAGATATTTTTTAAATCGGTGACCCAGTAGCCTTTTTGATGGTCCTGTCAACAAATCAGAGAGGAACTTACTTTCTTCCACTATTCTAAATGATACAGACATTTTTTTGCATTTCCAATGCAACTGACTGGAGGTCTATTCTGACTGAACGACATTAATGAAAAATGTGATGGCATAGTTTTAAGTCGCCGCGTCGATAATTAAAGATCCGAATTATATTGAAATACCGAACTGCACTGTTAGTAATTTAGTACTTTTGTTACTGTCAGCCCAGCAGCGCGAAGTTGTCGTTGCTGTATAGGCCTATTCTAACTGAACCCGCCACTTGTGCATCATGCATGTCGCGTCTATAAATATCTGCCGGCCGACGCGGCTACTGATGTATGTTCCGACTTCCGAGGACTCGCTGGGGACTGCTGTAGCCTACGCTTGAGCTTCGGTCTTTGTCTGTACGTCCCAGGTAATTCTTTTTAATGATGATAACATTGTGGTGCATAGGCTACGTTTCTGAAGGAAATTGCAAACATCAGCTAGAAATAAAATTGACATTTGGCCATATCATTTCTGTTCAATTAGCGATGTGGTTTATGAGCATAGTTTGCAGACAAAAGGCCATCGGACAAAAGGCCACCAATGCTGGTTTTGTTTACCACTTGAGTTCTTTTTATCAATAAAGTGCACATCTTTTCAGAAGTCGCCCGACTTGTGTAACACGAGATAATTTTTGTTATTACAATTTATTATGGGGTTTTTGTTTTATTTTTCTGTATGCATGCTTCCTTCAGCGCTCTGGTGGTGTTGGTCGAAGTCGATCGATTCGGAGCGTCTGAGCATCTTTCCGCTGCAGCTGCATCAGTCGATTTCAATCCCTAAGGTTCTACGTTGGGGATTGGTGGCTTAGCTATCATGAGTGTTGGCTTTGTGAATACGCCGGTTGAACAAAATCGAAAGTGATAGTAGTAAGTAACAGAACTTAGAGGCGCTTCTTCAACTCGCAACTCACCGTGATCCAAACACCCGAACGAAAATGTCTCTAATGGCCGTTTTAAACTGTTCAAAGTTGATGTCGGCTTGTCTGCTATGAACTGCACGTAGTATGCAGACGGTGTGTGGTATTTGACCGTATATACAGCTCGATGACGTGGTCGTGGTGGTCGACGTGCTGTGCACAGACTGATGATGGCCCTCGATCTGTCGACCAGCCAGACGAGACGACCGGCCTGCTAGCAGACTCTGCTAAGGCGCCACGCTCATCGTCGTCTCAGTCGCTTTCGCAGCAGGTTTTAGCTCATGATATTCATTTCTGATGTGACAGTAATGCAAAATGCCGTTCGCTCGCTCGATCTGTGATTTGAGCTGGTGCGAGTTCTTGGGTTTTCGAGAATAAACCTGCACTAGGGCCGCAAATTTTTGCCCGGTCAGCTAAGCTAGTAGGGCGTCTCCAGCCTCTTAGCTGACCGGGCAAAAATTAGGACGAAGCTGGATCACAATTCAGCTAAGAATCCGGTGCTAGGCCTAACCACATCAAAGTTTTGTAATTCGTTTTATGTGTGAAATGATCCAGTTTGAATCTTACGATTTTGAGCCCCATTTGGCAGATTTTGGATAACTTCAAGGTGATACATGGGTTAGCCAGCAGGTAACTATAGGTGAATTATACAGGTGTTGATTTGCGGTGCGTGCAGGAGGAAGGTATCTGCGGCGACCGGTTTCCATGGAGAGAATGCATAGTGGTGTTGGCGCTGTGTCTGTCTCCTCTGTCCAAGGGTTACGTCACCGGCTACATGTCACCCACACTGGACGAGCTGGAGGCCGCTGGTCTTCTACCGACGCCGTTCGCCGTCGACTTCTTCGCGGCCGCTATTTACCTCGGCTCTGCGTTGAGCTGCTTCGTCAGCGGCTGGTACGCGGATAGGTTTGGTCGTCGAGGAGCTCTGATGGCGTCCGCCGTTCCGTTGTTCTGTGGCTGGGTGCTCATCGCCGGACAGTGGGGCTGTGCGTCACTGCTGGTCGGCAGACTGCTCAACGGCTTCGGCAGTGCGGTGGTCTTCACGACGTTCAACATCTACGTGGCGGAGACGGTAGCAGCGCGTCGGCGAGGTTGCTGGACGGTGCTCGGCGAGGCGTCTATATCAGTGGGAGCGCTGCTGGCGCTGGGTCTCGGCCAGTGGTTGGCTGCGCGCTGGTTGGCTGCAGTGGCTGCGGTGCTCGCTGTGTCGGTGTTTGTGGCCGTGTCGAGGGTCCCTGAGACGCCCAGGTACTACCTGGAGCACTGCCGGCTTGAGGACGCACGACGATCTCTCGACTGGATCCGTGGCGCACCGGCAGAGGCGGAGTTTGCCGCTCTAGAGGCCCAGCTTGACGGCCACCCCTCTCACAAGGTATAATTGCAGCTAACTGACTGGCAGGAGCTGATAATAGATCTAGTATATTTTTACCCCTATCATTATTGATCTTTAAACCCCAATTAGTTAGTGGCTATTTACACTGGCTGATAGGCCTACGTTGATACTCTGTAGAATTATATTCCTTTCGTTTCTTGTTAAATTTAACGTTCTTACATAATGTATTAATTCATTAAGGTTATTACATTTTTAAAAATTTAAGTTTTGGATTTTTTCGAGAGGATACAGCAGAAATTATATGAACAAATGCAGAAGGAAAATCAGATAATCGGCTTACCGGAGGATGTGTCCGTTAAAATTTGCATTTGCAGTCGGATGTTGTTGAAAACTATATTTCGAATACCGTCGAATATTGTTTGCATTGTATTTAAATTGTAACTGCTTGTTTTAAGAAATAAACGATGATGGTGATGATGATGATGTAACGCGGCGTGTTGCAGGACTTGACGTGTCGTGAGCGGCTGATCGTGTTGGCGAAGGTGCGCGGTCGGTTGGCAATGATGATGAGCATCATGCTCACGCAGGGTATGAGCGGTCACGTGGCAGTCAACGCCTATCTGCAGCAGATCCTCGGTGATGGCGGCCTGGCACAAAGTGCTGGATCGTTCGCGATCGGCATCGACGCGCTGCGAGTGGTCGCCACTGTCGTGGCCGGGTTCACAGTCGAGAAGTTCGGTCGCAAGAAACTCTTTGTCGGCGGAGGGCTCGTTCAGGTCTGACCAGTGGCGTATTTAAGGGGGGGGGCACGGTGCGATGCCGCTCCCTTTGGCCCGACCATGACAATTTTTTACAGACGACTTTTTATGAAAAGGTGCGTTTTTTGCCATTTTCCAGCAAGAATTGCAAACAATGTTTGATTGTCTTTTTTCATACCGATACAATATGCGATTAAAATCGCCATGTGAGATTGCATCTGATATGACGCCGGCGTCGCCGAACGCTTTTGAAAACTGGTGGCCTACGTGACTACGCTCAAGTACGCGTCAACCAATGACCAGTGAACTCATTGGTCAGTTCGTCAAAAACTAAACCGTGTCAGTTCAGTTCAGTTCAGTTACGTCGCTCTGTACGCGCCTTATAAATGAAAGGCGCAAGATTTAGTTGTTTGACTTTTATAGTTCAGTTGATAGCTTGCGTAACATTCGAAGTGGGCTCTACTTTAAGGCGTACTTCGTTTTTGACAATTCCGTGTGCGCGTTCGAAGTGTAGACGTAGGCCTGCATTAACAGGTTAATGAATTTTAGTAGTTTGTGCTACATCAAATTAAGTCAAGCCGTATGTAACAATTGAATGGTGACATGGTGTTTGCTTGCTGATAAGTATATATATACACTTGTGACAAAAGTTATCCATAGCATCACGACAGAGACGAGGGCCCGGTGCGGGGGGGAAGGTTGGTCGTAGGGGGCTTTCGTCGCGGGGTTCTCCGTACCCGTCGAGTCCGCCAGGCATCTGACTCAGTAGGCCCTAATCCGCGTATGAAATCCAGATTTACCAGGTGTAAGACTAAGACGTGACTGATTGTTTTGTCACTACAGGCGACGATGTTGGCGACGCTGGCCGCCATGTTTATGATGTCACCTGCTTCCGGTCACGTGCCGCCGACGAACACGACAACGCCGGCATGGCCTGATGACGAGACGGCCGGTCCGCTGGTAGCTGACGACGCCGTTCGACTGCAGTCGATGACTGGTCGCCTCTCTCTAGTCTGCGTCGCTGTCTTCATGTCGATCTATTCGTTTGGCTGGGCATGTGTGCCTAGTATTCTCAACGCCGAGTTGTTTCCGCAGCCAGTGCGCAGTGTCGCGGCGTCAGTCTGTAGTTTCGTCGGTCTGACGTCCGGAGCGACCTGCTCGTACATCTACGGTCCGCTCGTCTCAACGCTCGGTGTCGGCAGCTGCTTCGCCATCCTGGCCGCAGTCAACCTGACCGGCTCGATCTTTGCCGCGGCCACGCTGCCCGAGACGAAGGGCCGGTCCCTGGAAGACATCGACGAAATGTTAGGTGGTCACAACGGACATCACTCCGTCACACCTATGCACGTCAACGTCGCATCTTACCAAGACCTCGAGACTGGACAATCGCCGTCGACTGCTTGCGCTACAGCCAACACGTGACAACTTCACGCTTGACAGCAGCCACCTCTTTTTGTACTAGATACCGCACTGCTGAAGTGGATAAGCGGGTACGCAGTACGAGCTTATCCGCTGCAGACAGTGTTGTATCGTACTTGAATCACGCTCAAGTCGCAGTAAACTACACCGTCGCTTGCTTTATCACGCACGACTGCAGCCGACAGTTGCGAAAACAGTACCGTGGCGCAAGCTGAGTGTGGTTAAAGAAAACAACTGCATTTCGAAAGCCTAACTTCGCACAGTGTCTCGTCTTGTTCTCCATTATCAGAAAATAGCTTTTCTGCTTGAAGGAAGAAAAATTGCAGTACTGATAGATTGTAAATAGTGGGCCTAAATTAAAGATTATGGTTTTGTTTTGTTTTTCATGTACTAAAGCCGGGCATAATAAATAATACTGAACATCTACTTGTTTAAGTCACCATGACAGTATTGTCACTGCGATATTTCGTTGTAGGCCTAACTATGGAAGTTGGAATTGAACCGCGGGGCATTATACACTGGGGCATTATAAGTTTTGGGTGTTAGTTTAAGAACACGTCAAATTATCATTGTAAACTTTTGCTGACTGTTATACTATTGTGTTTTTATTTATTTGTGTTTCTTTAGTGATTTATGATGCTGAGCAAAAAGTGTTTTATTATTGAAATAAGGGGTCGTCCATGAATGACGTCATGTAATTTTGGGAACAAAATTAACTCTCCCCCCTTCGTCACATTTCGTCACAGTGCTCTGGACTCCTATTAAGTATGACGTCACAAACTTCCCCCGATAGCCTCTAGTGTAGTCTACAAAGATGAGTTTTAGTCTATCTGAATTGTGATGATAAAGAATTGTATCCGCTAACAAAATTCTCTGCTGTCAACTTATGTGCAAACAAACGTGTGAAACTAAGTACAGTATTCTTAATTATTTTAGGCCTACTGATCCTGTCACAGACGACGACGTGAATTGGCTGTCTATTGTGCCTTCCCACAGATATAAGTGTATGACATCACATTACCTTTACCC